>Ga0126342_10007551_pt1 | contig 19441 bp, 15 predicted proteins | sample Cyp1metagenome_FD_92528 | JGI IMG/M metagenome (GOLD analysis project Ga0126342, IMG submission 92528) | Coral microbial communities from Lord Howe Island, Old Settlement Bay, Australia - Cyphastrea 1 metagenome | ecosystem: Host-associated > Invertebrates > Cnidaria > Coral ... | reverse complement strand
GTTTTTCGGTGCCACCCTTGTGCACGTACACTGCACCACATATTGCATCTTGACCTTGATATCCAATATTCCCTAAAAATCACAAAATCCCAGGAGCTCGTGAAATTTAATAAACATATATGACACATATATATATATATAGAGATGATATATAACATAGACATGGTTTTCGATAAAGCAATATAAATCGTCTATAAACTGGGTCATTATCCATAGCTAATGTTGAATTGATGGATCCAGATGGTAACCAGTTATTTCTTTGGGGCATACAAAAACCAGCAAACATGTGAATTTAACTAATAAACAAAACAACAGCTGGGGAATTTCAAAGAGCTATACATGGTGACTTGACATAGCCACTCAAATTGAGGATTCAACTCGATAAACTTAAACAATGGTGATTTCAACAACTATATGTATAGATTAAAACAACAAAACCAGTATTTAAGCCACCAAAATGTATAAACACGTGAATTTCAAGAATCCAAATCTTGAACATTGGGATTTAAGCAGCAAACATATCAAACTTACACCCATGAAGATTGACCTGTAGATAGGGATATCATGGGAATATCCAAGGAAAAATGGGGATTGAACCACCAAAGTGTGTATTCAACAATCACAAATTTGGATCTAACCATGAAACATGGGAGTTTTTTCATCCATGGTATGTAACAGGTAGCCATGAAAATCAGCCAGAACAGGGATATGATGGGTATAGCATGGATATACTACTAAGATAAACCAAAAATGTTGAATATGAAGTTGACTCTTCCAGGGTTTACGTACTCCGTTCCTTGAAGTCCCATGTTTCACGTTGATGATCCCAAGGAAGCACGATTTTTCAGGAGCTGAAAACCGATGTGGTAAAACTCCTATGTGAATGATCCATCAAATCCCAAGCCCATTAAACCCTGACTAAACCACCATTATATAAACCAAACCACTATGAAATCCCTGTAAATCTTGTTTAAATCCATTGTTTCAAGATTACTCAAGATCACCAGGACGAGCAAGCTAACTTGAAGCAGGCCTTGGCCGAGATGCGTAAAGACGGTGTCTTGGCTTCGGGGTTGCAAGTTAACAGCGATTTTCAGCAACTGATCAACGATTGTTTTGTCTTCATACAATATATGTGATTAGAACATATTCAAGATATCATATATATATATATATGTATATTGTGATATGATATATCAGCGAGAGAGTTCGCGAAGCTGGATTGATGATGTCAGACGAGACAAAGAAGTTGATTTTGGAGAATCCACGCCGCGACCTCATCAAGGAGTATGAGAACGTTTCTGCACTGTTCCCTGGACTGAAGCTCACTGAAACGGATGCAATTCTCAGTGCATTACCCAGCAGTGTCTATTCAACAGACAAAAAGGATGCCATGCTATTGTCACGAAAAAAAACGTGGCATTCGTGAGTTTGAAGAACTAAAGAGGAATCGCTTCAAAGCAGATTCAATGTTGGATGTCACGGTAAACCAACTTGACTGCTGTCTTGCTTGTGTGAAGCTTTCCTTGCGGACACCAATTCTCCGAACACAGATCTCGAACATGATTCTGGCTCGTGATGTTTCCGGACCAGAAAAGTCGGATAATCCAGGACCAAAATTCGCAATAAAGAATGTTGGTGAACACCTTTGAGCCTTCACCTTTTTCATCATGGCAATCAGGGTTGACTAAATCAAGATTCTTCCTTTGGGAATTGATTGTCTGATGAAATGATCACGCTATGAACATGCAGCATGCGAATGCCGGAGAAGAAAAATGGAAAAAACCTATCAAAATTATAAAACAATAAATATATTTACATACACATCATTTAGTGGCAAATCGCATCCTGAAGAATATGTTCCCCCAAAACAATCCAATTGGACCTAATCTGGATTTATTGTTTTATAATTTGATATCGCATAAAACAAGTAATACGTGCTAATGAAATTATCAAGTTTCAGGCGCAACAAGTGTGAAATTACAAATATGCACAACACAATGCTGAATATGCAAACGAATTCAAACATGACAAACATTGGATAGGACTGGAGGCAAATCAATCCCATCAACATCTCCCCTTTTCAAATCGTCTGGGATCATCACTGTTTTATCTACTTGATGCCTTTCAATCCTGCAACACACTACAACTACAACCGCAATTAGCGATTCTCCTTCCCGTGGAGCCTGAAACCACGGAAATCCCAGTGCGCCATCGGCATATCTGGAGGCTGGCCAGTATAAACACAGCCTTGGTCACAACGGATCCAACGCAGACCGGCCTGTACCAGTAGATTTTTGAATTGGGATTTCGGGGAGCCGGCACCCCACCCACCTTGAACCAAAAAAAAAACAAACGAAAAAAAAAAGAACGTGGGACCGGGCAACCCACCAAAAAGAACAAGACCCGACGCTTGGATCATAGGCAAAATAAGTGCCTTGAGGAAATGGCCTTGAGAACATGCAAAATTTTGAGTTTTTTTATTTTTACCTCAAAACCAGTCAAAAGGCTTCAAACATGCCCACGCAGCACTTAAACACGACGTAAACCAAACCAAAATTGACAGAATCTTCTCGGCCATTTTTTGAGGAGGGACCATTTTCGGATGTTGAAATCTCAGAATATTTCGCACGCTCTGTGTGCACTTTAGCTGGCTCAGAACAGCTCGCTGGGATCAAAGAAGTGGCTGATTGGAGATGTCCCAATCTTGATGCCAAGACATTACCAAATAGCCAACAACCAAAAAGAAAAAGAACTCAAAATGTTTCAAAAAAAATCAAACCGTCTCAATTGCAAATTTTTAGTTGTTAATTGACCAGTTTCTCAAATGGCTTCAATTTCAGCCAAATGGAACCAAAATAATTCAATGGTTTTTTCTCCGGTCCAAGGATCTGTTCACTCAGAGCTGCCCAACGTTTACTCAAAATCTCTCACATAATGTGGGGCTAGCGTCACTTAGATGCTCTCACTCTGACTCACTCTCACTCAAATGCTCTCACAGAATGGATTGGGCAACAAACAACCAAACAACCGAGGTCCACAAAAGGAGCGGCGCCACATGCATATGGAAGTGCATATATTATAGATCAGCATGTTGATATCCATGAGATCCTCATGTCCAAATCCATTAAACAAAGAGTTAAGCACCATTTAGCACCGAATTAAATCCATTGAAAAGAAACACAAAAACACTTCGGTGTTCACTACCCCCATTTACACGTCCATTAAGCAAGCAAACACACTGAAGGCCCCGTTTATATGTGGTGTTAAAACCCCATTCGTCCCTGCCCCAGTTGAGATTAAACAATCCCCATAAACCATGGTAAAAAGTAGGGGATGAAACGTGATGACACTATATATTGAAAACCTACTACAGGGTGTGTTCAATATGAACGTAGGATGAGATAACCACCAGTTAAACCAGCAGTCAGTCAATGTAAACCATTCTCAACCCTGATCAACCACTATCAACCACTATTTATCCGTTATTAACAACATGATAAATCGTTGAGCACAACAAGCCATTATCAGACATTATTGTCCACAATGAACCATTAGAAGGGTAGGATGGTTTCTACATTTGAAAAAAAAACAGCGCACAGTTATTTACTATTATGAATCATTATAAGTCCCCATTGATCTACCACGTGATCATTATTATTTGCTGTTGGTTAACCATTACAACTCACCATTAATTAACCATTATAATATATTATAATCATCGTTAGCTAACTATCATATAATCATTATTAGTCCCCATCAAGCTTTCATGTGTTCATTTTAAATAATTATAGATCATTCTCAATCAAAATTATCCATGATCAAGTCTTATAATCCACTATTAGCCATTTGAAAATTTGATCATTATTAACCATCAGTTGACCGCTGTGAATCATTACCAACCATCAATCATTATGAGCCATTGTGAATCATTGTATACATATACATACATTATATAATCACCACCCCTTTAAGGCTACTTTTCAAGGGGGGACCATGCCACAATGTAAGATACTTTTTTGGGGACCCCCCCCCTTGAATGTAAAATTGGTCGCTGAACGTCCCCCAGGTGTCGTTTTTGTGAGGAGGGTCTTCAAAATACCTTCAAAATGTAAGCTTACATTTTGGGTACGTCCCCCCCTTAAAACGGTGGTGATATTTTATATATATATATTACCGTTATAAATCCTGCTTAACCGTCAGTTCACCATTAGTTAACCACCATTGTTATTCATCATTAATCATTAGTTTGCAACAGCACGGAAGGTTTCCATCGTTTAGTCAGCTTTGTTGTGATCACTCGAAGTCGGGACGGACCCCTTGGAAAGCTCAAGGCGGTAGAGGCGCTGACTCAGAGGAAGAGTCAAGCGAGCATCGTGGACGACAACGTTCAGGTGATTGACGAGTGCTGCAGGTTTATCCACACAATCCATCTTCGTCTTCGGAAGAAGCCTTGGGCAACTGCTCCTGATCGGGTTGAGCAGTTCCTTGAAGATTGTGAGGAGCACATTGCAGCGGAAGTCATTGCAGCGGTGCCAGATTGGGGAAAAGATAATATAATATATAAATAAAAATGCATATCAGCCATTCACAACCACCGCTAAATCACAGTTGATTAACCATTCAGATCAATGATATGTGTTAACCACCATTAACCATTGTCACTATATTCACCACATTTAACCACCAAATTTGGTTCATCAACTATTATGAATGGTATAGTGTGGGTAAAACAATAATAAACCATCCCCCAATTTCACCATAAATAGGTGGTATGGTTACCATTCATGGGTGGTTTATGGCATTGTTTTACCCACATGAATGATGTTAGAAGTACCCATTTGACCACCATTGTCATTATTCACCAGCAAATTTGGTAAGTTAACCATTATCAATGGCATTTAACCACCAAACTTGGTGAATTCACCATTAATGGTATCATCATGGTAACAATAATTATTGGTTTGTGGTTTGGAACATTTTTTATTTTTCCATATATTGGGAATAATCATCCCAACTGACTATTTTTTTTCAGAGGGGTGGCTCAACCACCAACCAGATTATTATTAACCATCATTAACCATATAATAACCATATATTAACCATATATTAACCATATATTAACCATATATTAACCATATATTAACCATTATTCTACCACCAACCAGATTAATTCACCATTAACCACCCATATAACCACCATTAATGGTCGAGGCCGTACGGCTGCAGACCTGGCGGCGCACGCGGAGGTCCGGCGCATGGCCAAGGTGCCGGGCGGTGGCAGCGTGGGAAGGGTGGAGGAAAATGGAGTAACAATGATAGGAACATCATGACCGGTTGGTGGTTTCAAACATTTGGATTATTTTCCATAATAATAAAGGATAATCCTTCCAAATTAACTTTCATATTTTTCAAGATGGTTAAAACCACCAACCAGATGAGTTTCCATGAGTTCAGATGTCTTTTGGCAATGAATTGATGTTGGTTTACTCGGCAAAACATGGATAAATGACAATGGAGACAATAAACTGCAGCAAGGGTGAATTTGGGAGTTTGATCAGCGGACGATTGTGGATTGCTGATTTGCGTCATGATAAACATTGAGTAATATAGAAAAACCTGGGGTGTTCAATGTTAATGATAGGATTGAGGATACATATACACATAATATATGATTGATCCAATGGGAATGAGTGGATTTTGCTAGTGAAACTTTTGATCCAACCAACAGAGATGTGCACTCCATTAACACTATGAGAAATTTGGCACAAACAGTGGGATTTTATATGCTATTCACCAGCCACAGTACAGATTTGACCCGATAGAATTCGTTAACAAACCATAATGGCTTTAAGTAGCTAACATATGGATATGGTTTGGGCCAAAAATCCAAAGCCTAGGTGACCAGAGACTGGCTGAGATTGTCCTGATGAGATGCAAGATGTTTCATATGCAAAAATGTGGTTGAAGGTAGTCAGACTTGAACGGATGTGTATGGCCCTAGAGCTGCTATCTCCTGCAAGCCACAAGATAGAAAAGATGATTTATACCACCGGTTTAGAGTCGGATTGTACAAAAAATAATGTTTTTTCTTCATTTTCTGGAATAAATGAATACTAAGCTGGACTAAGCTTCTTGTTGTTGTTGTTGTTGTGTTCTTATGACTCATGACCCATTTTGGGGGCTTCAGCCAAGCCCTGTGCTGTCACCACATGTCGCTCCTAAGGAGATTGTCCATCTGAGCGCAAAGAATGCGCCTGGGGCCCTGAGAAAATCCGCAAGTTGCTCCAAGCGAAAATGACAATGAAATTGGATACATACATACCATGTGTTCCATGTGTATAATAATGTAGAATATCTACAGTATAGATATATCTATATAAATAGATCTAGATATTTAGTTGTATATATACATATATATATACACGTAAATAGATATAAATAGCTGATTTATATGCATATAGCTGGGCATACCATAGCTTAAAATCTAGATCTGAAACGCGCCGACTTAGTGTGTTCGAGACTGGTGATGTGACACAGAGGTTCATGGATAAATTTCAAGCTGCAAAGTGGAGTAGGCCGGTTTATTTGTTTATTTTATCATGCTGTACCTAGTTATTTCGCTACCACGCAATGACTATCTATGACTATCTATGACTTATCTATGACTATCTATGACTATCTATGACCATCTATGACTATCATGGATTATTGAATGGATTGATTCCTTTGTTGTTGGTCAAGGCCCCGTCTCATTGGTATCCGAGCCCCTTACTAGAGGACCCAGTGCTACAACCATGCCGGTTTTGACGAGGAGGCGCTTGCGCGCGCCCAGATGCGAATTCAACGTGGGTAGCTGGAAAATCCACCAAACATGGAAGGTTGTTTAAACGGAAAATCATCTATATTTGATGCATAATAATGGATATTTAATTGCCATGTTTGATGGCACCGGAGGGTAACATGCCATATAACATGCAATTGTTTGTCTATACAAGTTGGCCCCCGAGTTACAAGTTGGTTCATAAACCCCTACTTACCAGATTTATAGCCCCCGTAAATAGCCCCCATAAACCTTCGTTAACCAGATACCAACTTGCCTATGGGGCCCCACCTTGTAGCTATTTGTGAGCAGCGTGCGTAGTAGATATGTAAGATAGTAAGATATATACACACATGTCAAGATCTTCGTTTCTATGAATGCGTGTATACATACACATTTATTTATTTATCGAATATGTATATTAGCATATGTATCTATGTAAAGCAGATGTATCTGGGTGTATGCATACTGAATCAGAGTCATTTTGTTGTCTATGCGCATTCCCGGGAAAACCTATCCGACAACCCTTTTTGCCTTACATTGCCATGAAGGCATTCCCAATTTGCTGTTTTCACCTTTGTAAGATCTGCATGTCGAGTGTATGAGTGTTGTTTGTCGAACAACTAGCAATCTTGCTGCTGGAATCCAATTTTGAGTAGCTGCATTAGGGATCAGTTGGTAACTTCCCAGCATTGGATAAGGGGATAATCGAAGCCTTGATAGTTGAATGTACATACCCTCTGGTAAACGTTTACATAACTATGGAAAATCACCATGCTATTTTATGGGTAAATCCACTATTTCTATAGCAATTTTCAATAGCTTTTTGTATGTTTACCAGAGGGTAAACCTCAGAGTTTCCCGCAGTCCATCCAGCAGTTCTTAGTTATTTGGGGTGCCAAGTCCCAGTGCCTGTTTCCCTGCCGACTCGCGGTTCAGTCAGTGTGCTACCTCTTCCAGGTTCTGTGACGGTGCGGAAAATATTACTGTAATGCGGGAAAAACAGTAATAAACAATGATTGATAATGGTTAACAATGGTTAACAATAATGAATAGTGGATAATGATGGACGTTGGGACGATAATAATGATTGATGATGGTTATTGATGTGGGGTAAAACAATGCCATAAACCACCCATTTATATACCACCGATAAAAAGGTATATGGGTAATATCTAATATAATAAATGGATAGGATATGGTATATGGTATCAATGGGTAATATCTAATGGGAAAATAAAGCACCCATGACTGGGAATGGTAAACATAATACCACCTATATAATTATTTATGGTGATGAATAGGGGATGATAAACATGGCATCGTTTTTCCCACAAAATCGCTATTGTTTTCATATTTTTACAAGTCCAAACCCGGCGTTGCCTCGGCGCCAGGATCGGAAGAATCAAGTTGCCGCGGCCTTGCGGCTCTTGGAGCACCTTGGCGGCCTATGGGTCCTATGGGAATGCTTGAGTTTTAAGTCTAAACAATAAAACATAGGTTTTCCCCATTCATGGGTCTGTAAACCTTAGTTGATGGGGAAGTGAAAGAATCTGATCCTAGAGGATGAGCATATTTTCTGCTTGTGAGATCTGAATATTTTGTTGATGTTAGTTGTGTGTTCAATGAAAAAACATGTTGTTTAACAGTTGTATAGAGATTAACACAAGATTTCCGATTCCTGGAGGAAGTGTCCGGAAACAAATGGGATTGCAAAAGCAATGCATTTTCTTGAGAAGTCTTTGCCAGAAAGACTCTATACAGTAGATTGTTCAGCTCCTGTATCTGGGCCAAATGTGTGGTTCGATTTGCTTAGGTTTGCTTAAGGCTGCTTAAGATTTGTCTACATGTTTCCAACGCGATTTCCACCATTTAGGGAATCTACTGCATATGTATGCATATGTCGTCTATTATTCATCTCCTTCCAAGATGATTGGCCAACTAAGATTTGGAAGATTGATCTGGAGCACTTATTCTATGCAGGTCATGTCACTGGCAGGGCAAACCCATTGGTGAATGATGGTGAACGCTTCTTCAATGGTCCACATTGAGCAATTTCTCTGGCAACAAGACACTATCTTACACTTCAAATAAAAGCAGCTTTTGAACTAATTATATAGCATCGAAGGTTTCCATCGCAAGAGTTCTTCAAAATGGGGGTAGGACCTGTAGGAAGGGTGAACATATTAACCAGGCCTTTGGAGCAAGTCAGTTTGTCACCTCATGCCGTATCCAGATACATCAGATACGGCCCCGAACGTCGAGGCATGAGCTCTTCCCTTCAGACGAACAAGGCCGGGTCGGGTTGGGGATTTTTCTTTGGGTTTCCTCTGGCTGGTGCTTGATAAAACACATTGTTTGTTTCATGTTCCGGTAGATTTGGCACGACAATTGCATATGCACCACCTAATGATAATAATGATTAATAATGTAGCTATAGCATATCTCCAGTTTTCACTATTTTTTGGGGTTTGGTTGAAACCGTGCTTGGTTTTCAGAAAAAACGCTACCCAAACGCAGCACAACTATCTTTTCCGAAATGTTGATCGTTAACAATAGCTGTGAGGAGGTCAGCATGTCTTCAGCGGCAATCAAAGCTGGCAGACAATTACTGGATGTAGATTGTTTTATTCTTGATGATGTGCAAAGGGCAAGCAATTTTCCCATGCTAGATTCGCTAGATTCGCCTATTTTCCCATAAAAGATCAAATCAGAAAAGTGGATGATCATCTCTCGATGATCTTCGATTTAAAAGGAATTCCTAATGATGGTTGCATGACCACACCCTATATACCATGTAACTTGAGCATGGCACAGACATGCATGCAGGATTGAAACTGAAAAACATGGGGGATAGAAACGGGTATGGGTCAATACCTATAGATACATTTTTAGTGGGATGAACATCCATTTACCAGCTATTTTGGGGTTCACTAGGTACCAGGGTTTTGACCAATCCCCAAACAACAAAACTTGAGCTTTGAACCCGAAAGGACACAGGCCATGCCACCTGTGAGACAATCTGAGTAGGGCAATGAACATTTTCTGCAGCAATTTTGGTGTGAACTGCCAGGATACCAGGCTGCTGACCCATACCCACTGAGCATTCTAAGCCGCAAAACATCGGATTCGTGCCGTTTGAATTGTGTATTTTACATTAATTTAACCTTTCAAAGTGGAGAACTAACCAGTAAAATGAGGGATATTTGTCACGCTGAGACAGGGCCTTCGCCCGAAGAGGCGGGGAAGGGGCTCGGCTGACCAGGGAAGTTAAAACATCGCGGATGGTACCCTCTGGAAATCAAACATGGCACTTGGAAATCTTATAAATTGGTCTTGAAATAGGACAATCATGGTTTTCATGGTGGGTTTTCCAGCCGTGTTTGATTACCAGAGGGTAGATCAAATGACTAACCACTTGAATGGGTTAGCAAATGGGACAAATATAGGCAAATATTTATACTAGTTTTCTGGAAGGTAATAATATGTATAGAATAATTAATGCGATAAACCCAGCGCCATAAACATCCCTTTAAGGATTGTTTATACCACCTGCGGTGAATTTGGAGGTGGTTATAAAAGTCTTGGGTTTGTGACAAGTTTTCACAGCTTGGAGGTCCACAATCATGGGTTTTAATGGTCTGCAAGAGCGTTGTCTCATGGGTCCTTTTGGTGGCACAGTGATTGATGTCTATTATGCAATTTCACTTCCATGTAGGGGATACAAACCCAAATCGATGAGTGTGGATCTAGGGGGTCAGTGAATGAACTTTCCATGTTGACTGTCTTTGCATCGGCTTCATGCCAGTAATTTCCATGTGAGAGACTGTTGTCTGGCATGGGTCATCCAGTGGTGCCTGTATAAATAACGATAAAAATTCTATCATGTTGCTGTTTGTGCTGGTTTTTTGTTTAAACCAATCTGGGTTTCTCCGAATGTAGGGTATCCCCAAATCCGTTCATCATAAATTTATCCAGATATTCAAATGGGTATGGGTCAAAATTAGGTACCCCAAAATTATGGATGGTTAATACTAAACTAGACATTTCCATCTGTGGTCCCATTAATGGTCTTCCATTTTGACCCAGATATTCAAATTGCCCAATCTTGGGGATAGACCCACCTCGAGACAAACCCAGAATATTCAGCTTTGGGAAAGATCTTTCACCACCCTGCAGACATAGACAGAGAGACATTCACACGAACTTGCATATGAGCGTCCATAGATATGGATGTGGGTCAAAATGGAAGACCTAGGGGACCACAGAAGTTAGTCTGGTTTAGTATTAACCATCCAATTATTGGGGTACCTAATTTTGACCCATACCCATATAGTTACCCTCCGGTAAACTAACATAAGCGAACTGGAAAATCACCATTTGGTAATGGGAAAATCCACTATAAATGGCCATTTTCAATAGCTTTTTGTATGTTTACCAGAGGGTAGACAGTATACACGCCCGGAAACCACATGGCCCTGATGTTGGATAGCTAATCCCCATTTATCCCTGGACAAAACCCTCAAAGGTCCATTGAGTTTGGGTCTGCCAGGGAAAGAGTGCAGATGAGGACGCGGACAGGGTGGAGTTTCCAGGTGTTTGACACTTTTTTCTACCACCTTTGCTGTTCGAAATAGAGGCTGGTTGGAATTTTATGACTTTCCATATATTGGGAATTTCATGATCCCAATTGACGAACTCCATCATTTTTTAGAGGGATAGGCATCCCCATGTTTCCTGTTTCCGTGGCAGCTCGGGACGACTTAGTAGGTCAACCTGACAGCACAGGATGTGGTCAGAGGCCATCCTGAACCTGGAAAAAAACAGGTCACCAGCATCCCCATGGTTGATGATCAAATCCTAAATCCTGGGCTGTTGATGGTCAGCTACCTGTTTCTGTTTTTCGATTTTGCTGGTAGATATCGATAAATTGGTGCTTCAGTCTCAATTTATCAATGTCTAAATATGTCTAAGTCCGGCGTTTTTTGCTCTTGTCAACAAAGGCCACCAAACCATGCAACAACTGTGGATCGTTTCCAGTGGAAGAAGTGGAAGTCTTGGATTCAAAACCATTCAAAACCAGTTGCACCATTTTTCAAGTGCACACACACAGAGAAGCGTCAAAATCTACGGCCCACATTTGATATATATATATACACATACATACATGATATATGTTGAACTCTACAATAAACCTCTAATTTAGATCAAATTTAAGAATGGTTACTTTGCATATTTCACTTAAAATTTGAGAATGCTAATGGAATGCTCATCAATGCTGGGCCCTCACCAAATATAGATATGCTTATGCTGCTTGCTGCAAAAACTGCTTGATGGGATGCATGATGTTGTTAGCATGTGAGAAGTTTCCGCAGGGGTTGATGGCAGCCTTGGATCACAGAAATCTGAGTCAAACATCGTCAAAACCTATCTTATTTCCATTTATTTCCATATTTGGGGAATTTTGGGGTGAATCTCCAGCTTTTCCCAGCTATTTTGGGGGCCTAAAATAGGAGCAATCTGTGTACACTGTGGCGCCCTTGCTTCTCGCGAAACCTACGGCGAAGCGCTTGTTGAAACAGGTGGGCGATCACAGTGGAGTCGGCCGGTGAATATGTTCGCATTCGGTCATGTCCCAATAGTTTGGTTGAAGAGAAAATCTACAGAAAACCATATTTTTTTCCTATGAAATCATTGTCACTTAAACCAAACAATTGGATATGGTATTCTGTACGTGATCGTATGTGTACTAGGCCAGCGCGTACGAACACTCAGCCAAGGATAAATGTACGTATCCTATATGTTTATGTTACTGTGATATCCAGTGCCAGTTAAAGTCCAGGTGGTACGCAAGTGGTATGTCTAAAAATGGAGGTGGCCTAAATCCACCCAAATTGATACATATATGTAAAATTATATATACTGCCCATTCTGCAGTTGCCTGAGCCATGATCTTGGGCACCCCATATTTTCGAACATCCCTACATCAATCTAAATGATATAGTGTGGAAGTGAGCCATCTGGAAAAGCTTTAACTTTGGATCCCACCTTTTTCACTTCCATGGTGGATTATGGGTGGGCCCATGGTTGCAGGCGCGAAAAGAATTGGAAGCACAGGAGGTGAAAGAGGCAGTCGAGTCGGGGCAGTGTGAATGGTTCGTTACCAGGCCACCAGGAAGACTTGGGTTGAGCTCATGGAGGTTTAAGCGCACACAAAATGAATATTGCATATGTATATGTATGTACGCTTGTAGAGGTACAGTATGTATATCTATATACTTGTATATATATAATATGGAATAAATTGTAAAACAATGTAAAACTTGTTACACACGTCTATGTGCCCCAAAGATAAGGGTCAGCGAGTCTATGTATTAAGTTCATCGTTGCACATATGGGAAGATATGGGATTTCCTTGGGTTGATCCCACAGGTACAAACAGTCTTGTGCTTCTCTATGCAGAAAGTTGTTTATATTTGAAACTATAGATGGATGATATGTGGTGTCACATGATTATAATCCTGTATATATATATACATATATATATGCATATGGATGATATGTGTCACATGATTGGGATCATATATCTTAGACGCAATTGATCACTGTCGTGGTCTGTTTGCACCTATAGGCTATATGAAAAGAAACCCATATAGTATCCCTTGCTTTGTGACCATCTTGCATGGCTGCAGGCCGTTCGTATGGAAACCTTCCGGCGGAAGGCAGGTGGCTGTTGCATAGACCGGTGGCTGTTTGATCCGTCAAAAAAAAAAAGAACCTGGTTAGAGTGCTCATATCAAGGTTACCCCCTTGAACATAGCTTATAGGTTACCCTCTGGTAAACTAACATAGCTATGGAGAATCACAATTTTTAATGGGAAAACTCACTATAAATGGTCATTTTCAATAGCTTTTTGTATGTTTACCAGAGGGTAATCATCTACAACAGGATCATTTTCCATAGCAGACTCTGTTGAATTACCAGAGGCTTTTGATCGGAAGCAACGAAGTGGAATCTCTATCAACAGGCCGTGAGAAGCGATCCACAAAGAGCTGAAATTCCATCGGGACCCAGGTTAGGTTCACACAGCCATTTGACTTATAATGTCAACCCTGGATTAATAAACCCCAAACGGCTGTTTAATTGGAAAGGTACCATTTAAGTATCAAGTCATTACTATTAGGGGAATACCCCCTAATTAATAAACCATGGTTTATTAATCCAGGGTTGACATTAATCACTTTTATTCCAATGCTATTTCCAGATTAATGTTATCTACATCCAGCACGTCTAGCACCTGACATGCACATACGCACATGCGTGGCCATAAATTCTTTATAATCGTTGATCTGTGCATACGTGTATATCTCTAGATTACACTATATTACACCAATTATGTTTTAGCATATCATATATTATATAAGATATATTTTATTGTGTTATATTATGTTATTGTATATCATGTTATATTTCAACATATCATACCATATCATATCATAGTATATTGTATTATATCGTATTATATCATATTATATCATGTTATATCAATTATATCATATTATCATCATATATTCATAGTATATCAGTATATCTTAATATCATATTTTACTGTAATAGGATATCATCTCATATTCGATTATTTTGCATCATATTACATTATATTGTAGTATTATATTATATTACATTATTAAGATTTCATGTCACTATATTATAGTATGTTATATTTGTATCACAGTATTTTATATTATACTATGTTTTACTATGAATCATATTTTGTTGATACTATATATATATATAATGTTATTTAATTTTATCTTATTATATTAGTTTGTATTGTATTGTATCAGTTAGGACAAGTTTGTTATGTATATATATTTATTGATATAATATATATATATATTGATATTACATATATATATATACAGGGTGCATAATAAATACATATATATATATGATAGATATGTATATGTATGTATGTATGTATATATATATATGTAGCTGTATATGTATATGTAGATGTAGATGTATATGTATATGCATATGCATATGTATGGTAAGCGGCCCCTCTATATGCACCCTACATCCCGACCACCCCATTGTACCCCAGCTCTTTTGCCCGTAAGAGTAGTACCAACCGGCGCTGCAGGCACGAGTGAAGGAGACCCTGTCCAGTGCGCCTACCACGGAGATTGACTCTGTGGGAGACCTGATATTGGGGCGTGGATTGGGATATGAGGCAACCCCAATGAATCAAGAGACCTGATGAACAAAATGAGGGAACCACCAAAAGCAGAGCAATTATAATCATTTATATCGATCAATGGGCCCTGTACGGTAGCAGGTTGTGAAAGAAATCAAGACATGTCCAGCCTGTGGTCTCGGTGTAAACCTCCAGGGCTCAGTTGATAAAATCTCCCGTGTTTATGGTTACCCTGTGGTTATTTAACGTAGCGAACTGGAAAATATCCATTTTTAAGTTCGGTAAACCATCTATTTCTATGGGCCATCTATACCATGGCGAACTGTAACAAATAACCAGAGGGTACATTCAAAAAAAACATGTTTTGATGTGTCAATTCTCAGCTTTTTTGGTCAGTCACTTTTTAAAAGTCACTTGAGTCAGTTGAGTCCCCACGAATCGGTATTCCAGCTTCTGCGACTGTACTCCTGGATGTGCGGATTTTCCTATATTTTCCTGTTTGTTTTTGTTGGCAGTCCCTAAAAAAACATCCGATATGGATGTAAAATGATCTAAATGGAAAAGAACATATGTCCCAACATCCGGGATAGAACAGATCAGACAAAGGTGATCCCTTTAAGATTGCAACTCCTTCTTGTCGACGCTATCGACCCAGGGTGTCGACTCGGATGACAGCCCGAGCCTAAGAATTCGTGGCCGGTTGACCTGTAACAACTGCTACAAGTTGGGGAAAAGGTCAACAAAATCGTTGAGTTGGTGCAAACAATTTGGTTAACTATAGGGTCTATGGGGGATATAATTATGGATCTGGGTAAATTATAACGCGGAAAATACATACATTTTAAATGTATGTATTTCGATTGCAACATGTTCATTCATTTGTTGCCAAAAACAAAATAATATATATGAAAGTACCTGCTTAGGCTCAAGTCCGCATGACGATGCCCGATCCGTACGAGATAGGGCCATGTAAGGTGTACAGTCTTTCAAGTGGACTGTCAACACCACATGTGAATGATCTCTCGCTTGCTCAGACTGTCTATGGGGATGGTACGCCTGATTTAGCTTTATCCAAGTGGAGAAGATTTCTTTGGAGACCATCAGTGCCATCGAGACACAAGTCTTTCCCAATAGATAGGCTCACGAAGATTGCCCTTGAACACTCACGAAGATTGCCCAATAGATAGGCTCACGTTGGATGCAGCTTCATTAGATGATGTGTCAACTCCTGGTACCTGGTGCAGCATGGTGAATTCTAGCAGTGCTGGCTGGTACTACGCTGTGCATGATCCTGATTCGTTCTCAGGCCACACGAAGAACTGTGAGTATGTTATCTTGCATGCACGTAGAGTGGCACAAGATTTGATGAATTTCACTGGCAAATGTGAGGGCTATGAGCAGCTTGAGCAGTATATACGAGACAGAGATGACGTTTTCGCTACAAGGATCCTCGAACGCCGCGCAAGTGCTGAAAATCTAAAGAGAAGAACAGTTTACGACACAGCATATGCCTCAAATTATAACGACCTCACTGCGACCTCACGATAATCATGGCTAGGATTCGGGGAATCATCCCCAAGATAACCCAACATTTCAGGTTAGTGAATGATTATAATTTACCCAGATGGATGATGTATCTTAACCAACATTTGGTAAGCGGAATTTAACCAAGTACAGCCAGCCCAATATAAATTGGGGATTTTAACCAGCATTTGCATAAAACGTACATCATCACGGGGAAGTCAATCATTTATGGCAACGGAAAAGGATATTTAACGAAGGTTATTGGAGGCATCGGGATTTAACCAACAAAATCGAAGGATAGCAGCTTACAAATAGACATCTTAAGCAACAAATATCAGGATTTAGCCGAACCCAGCAAAATTGGGATTATGCATTAAGCAACAGGAAAGGGGACGTACGATATAACCACACTGAATATCACCAGCATTAAAAACAAAACGAATACATGGAACCAAAATCAAGATATTTCAAGATTTACCCAATCAGGGATATTATCCAAAAAAGATGGTTTCACTGTCCAAATTCATTGAAGCATCAAATTCATAGTGATGTGGCATATGCACCCAAGAACTCTTTTCCAGCATCCCAGCTGTGCATCATGCGAGTGACCACATTGTGCGATTTACCCTCTGGTAAACGTTTCCATAGCTATTGAAAATGGCCATTTATATGGTGTTTTACCCATGAAAAATTGTGATTTTCCATAGCTATGTTAGTTCACCAGAGGGTATAACCACCATTTTCCTACCGTTTTCCTATGATTTTCCCATCAGTTTTTGGTATGTTGACCAGGCCGGGTATTGATATGGCCCGGAAACTGCTGGTCTCCGCCAGTCTTGATCTCCCTTAGACCCATATATTATGCCAACCCACACATGTTGGCTCTCTTTGCCTCATTCTTGATCTTCAAACCCCACTAAAAAAAAAATGCTAACCACATGTCCTATCATTTTCTATGAATCATTCTGAACAAACCACATGTTCTATCATTTTCTATATGAATCATTCTTGTTTTATCATTTTCCTGAACATGTTCTAACCACATGTTCTATCATTTTCTATGAATCTTGTTTTTCCTCAATTCTTGGTTTTCAACCCCCTATGTTTTTTTTGATGTTCAGCTGTTCAAAGCCCTTTTATCAGGCGCGCGTTCGGACTTGGCGGATTGCGGTGCCTCGAAGCCGCAACAAATTTGGTTGGTTTTTTATTGGATCAGACTTACCCGGCCTGGTAAACATACCAAAAACTGATGGGGAAAATCACCATGTTTAATAGGTAAACCATGGGAAAACCATGGGAAAATGGTGATCTATACGGAAAATCACAATTTTTAATAGGTAAACCATCTATAATATGCCATATTTTGGTAATTTATGGGAAAATCATAGGAAACCATAGGAAAATGGTGGGTTGACTACCCTCTGGTAAACGTTAACAAAAAACTGATGGGAAAGATCCACCATGTTCAGTGGGTAATTGCACTATTTCGACTAGGCCATTTTCAATAGCAAACTCTAACAAATTACCAGAGGGTAAATGAAATGCAAAGAACTTGGGATGTAAATGGTGTAAATATCATGTTTTTTGCCCGATCTTTAGAATTGAGTGCAAAACTTTGATCCATGCGCAAAGACCTAACACTCATAAGGATATGTGATATGATTGATTTGGCTCATAACCAGCAAACATTCGAATTCAGCCCCTGACTCTGACTGAAGAATGAGGGATACAATCAACACAACCCGGTGAAAATCGTTTGGTTTCTGATCGACACCAGTTGCTGGTTTCTTGGTAGATCGATCTGGCTATAGGAAACGAGTAGGCCAGATCCAGTGTCAAGAAATGTTCTGTCTTTGCCGCGATGTTTTCCAGGTGTGTAGTGAGAATCTTCAACCTTCGAAATCGGCATGATATCGGATGCATTCCGAAAAACTCGCATGATCCTCACAATTTCTTGAAACATATTCAGATGATGTGCACCTTGAATAATGTATGCTCCGAACCATGTTAGATCCGACACCTGGATCGTTGAGGTGAAGGAAATGGCAGGCGTGGTCACGTCCAGGAAGCACAGATGCCACAGGAACCACAGCCATTGATCTAAGCACATGTCACCGCAAAGATAGAACACATCATTTCAAAGTATTTTTAAAATTAGTCCAGATACATCTATGACATCAAGATACATCAAGATACATCAAGATTACCACATCATTCAAAAAAGTCCAGATACATCTATCCCAGATGCTCCATCGTGCTGGCATATTTACCTACATATACCTAAACATTGCCCAGTGTAGGTAAATACTCCAGCACCATGGTTCGCATCTGGCAACATCGACGTCACAGCCAGCAACCCCAAAAAGATGACGAAAAGCTTGGACCGGAAATGATGGGAAGACATCAACAAACCCAGCCTGGAAATACTGTTCTATCTTTAGGGTGGCTATATTACCGGGGGAACTACACTTACGACTACTAGTATGCTCGAAAACCAAGTCCAACGAGATGTTGATTTTAATGGGCAAAGAGGACATATATCAGCACTATATGTAATTATCACCATCATCAAAACTGGATTCCACACATACCCTCTGACAATTTAACAGTTTACTATGGAAAAAATTGCCCATTTAGCTCGATGATAAATTCCTATTAGAAATTGCTGATTTTTCATGTCACAATGTGTTAAATTACCAAAGGGTATCTAGAACCACACCCAACTATTATAGTGTGGCTTAGTTCTATCATGTTCTATCCCTACATTATATATAATATAATATATAATATAATCATTAATCATTAATCATAGTCATGATCATTGTCATTACATATATCATGTTGTTTATCCCTATATAATGTTGTTTATAGTCATAGAAATATATATATATAT
>Ga0126342_10007550_pt1 | contig 19442 bp, 17 predicted proteins | sample Cyp1metagenome_FD_92528 | JGI IMG/M metagenome (GOLD analysis project Ga0126342, IMG submission 92528) | Coral microbial communities from Lord Howe Island, Old Settlement Bay, Australia - Cyphastrea 1 metagenome | ecosystem: Host-associated > Invertebrates > Cnidaria > Coral ... | reverse complement strand
ACATATACCTTATCGCTGTTGTTTTATACGGTCAATGTCTACTGTGATTATACGTCTATATATAATTGTATACATTTTCATTCTTCGTGTCACTTTATTGTTGGTGTTTTTGCACGTCAGATGATGGAACTTGCTTAAGCCCTGAAATGGACTGACATGGTCACAACAGCAAAAAAACAATCCCATGGATTGGCCAGGGAACTTGCTTAGGAACCTTGCCTGGGGAGCTTGCTCAAGAAGCTTGCTTGGGAACCTTGCTTGAAAAACCTTGCTTGGGAACCTGTTCTTGGGAACCTTGCTGGGAACTTTGGGGATGTGGATTTGAGCTGCTCTGAAACCCTTACTATGGCGCAAGACCGCAAGCTTACCCTGTTGGGAATTACCCTGTTGGGGAAAACAAGATTTTCTTTCCAACACATGATTTGCTATTGTGGGATCCTACCTATCACATTCATGCCACGTGCATGTTGGCGGCCTTGTAATATGGGACTTCGAGGAAGAAACCTGCCAATTGCAGCCTGAAGCCAGGTCATCAGCCAGCAAATCGTGGCATGGGCGTGGGTTTGGCAACCAATGAGGTCATGACCGTCATGAAACTGACGGAAGTCTATCAAAATGTCGCGCAAAAAAAGAAGCTGCACGCCCCTTTCAATAATGAAGCACATGCTGTAACAGACTTCAATCATGGGAATCTAAGCTAGTCTCGTATTTGTTTCGCACATGTTCAAAACCATCACAGCAGACCTAACGTAGCATCTCAAAAAGGCTGCAAGATTTGTCAAACATAGGGAATGTGCTAGTTTGGTAAGAGTTTCTTTCATTGACGAAACATGGGTCGCACTAGTTTGGTAAGAGTTTCTTTCATTGACGAAACATGGGTCGCAGAATGAGAGAACTTACAAAGGTCTTCCACCTCATCTAGATAATCCGAGCATGAAAACCAGGCAACATACTCCAGGGCGGACTTGTAGATCCATAGCAGTCAATGAGGCAGCAGCACCCTTCAGGAACAGTACATACCCCGGCACCCCCGACCCATTGCTCCAGCTTTGGCCCTCTGGCCCTCTGGCCCCCTGGCCTCCTGGCCCTCTGGCCCTCTGGCCCTCTGGCCCTCTCTCCCTCTGGCCCTCTCTACCTCTGGCCCTGTCTACCTCTGGCCCTCTCTACCTCTCTACCTCTCTGCCTCTCTACCTCTGGCCCTCTCTACCTCTCTACCTCTCTGCCTCTCTACCTCTCTCTCTCGCTCTCTCTCTCTCTCTTTCTCTCTCTTTTTTCTCTCTCAATCAACCCCACTAGGTATCAGATTTTCTATAAGCGCAATCTTTTACTGCCCCGATAGATTGAGAATCCCATGTTACACGTGTGTGTCAATCGGTTTTCTTCAATGTCCAGCACCAAGCTTAAATTTCCAACTGGCGCCTCAAGAAGCCGTTGTATGGCGCACTGAACCAAGCGCCAGAGGCACCGCGGGCAGGCCTTGGTTGATCTCAGGAATTCAATTATTTTTAGCTACCTGACAATTTCAAAGCGACGGCTTTCCAGACTTGTAGACTTTTAGGATATTCAACTGGGAGATGATATGTACTTGGAAGTTTATCCGTAGGTGCCCATAGGCTTAGGAGCTACATAGTTCATAGCCCCCCTAAATGGCCAGTGGCTGAACAATAGCATTTGCGATCTTTTCGATTCAATGACGAACAACCAACATCCGTTCCTTGCCTGGATCCAGTTTCGGTCAAGGTGAAAGACCAAAAACAAACATCTGGGGAATCGTCTTCCAGACCAACTCTATCGGAGCCACCCCTAAAGTCTGATGCCTGCAAACGCGCGTTTGATCGCCCGGATGGTTGGGTGAACTCAGCCCAATCCTTTTTTGGTGACTTGGATAGAGGGCTACCATCACTTGTGATGTCACTCCTGGGATTGAGGTACCATATGGTACCATTCAGCCAATTATATCCCAAGTCACCAGCAGGTCGGTGAGAAATCACGAAACCATTCTGCGTCCTGATCCAACAATCAGCTGTGGTGCAACACTGTGTGCAACGCGGGTCAGCGCGCAGCAAACAATCCATAACAATCCTCTGCAATTGACCGCAGAGTTTGCAGCCATGTTGCAGGGACAGTTGAAGGCAATCTGAATTGAGCAACAACATCATCTGGATGTGAATTCAGCCACAGAGTCCCAAAGCTGTCACCCAAAATCCAATGAGGTTTCACACTTCCGCCTCTACAAATTCTGGCGTGTGGTAGAAAAACATTCGACCCTAAGAAACATCTTTCCAATCTGCCAAGTGTAATAGTACATGGAAGCAAGTGTGCAAGTGGCTCTTTCTTGGGATTGGGGTTCGCCAAAACATTTTGCTTATTTTTCCAAATTTAGAAGCATCAGTTCGGGACTTTGTAGAGTTTGAGAACTGCTTTCTCAGATTGCCTGATGGTACCCCACAATTATGTAAGGGCGAGCTTGTCAAACTGTCTTCTCGTGTTGCGCTGCGCCTGATGCTACGCCGGCATCCTTCACTCTCCTTCGAGAGGTGAAACACAGGGCGAAGCTGCCACACTCGGTTCACTGAAACTCCCAAACTCTTGGCAAATATGAATGTTCAGACTGTTTAGATGTGGGATCAACATCATGGTTGTGCATTTTCTGTTCCGGAAATGCCACAGTCCTTGATTCAGTTTCTTTTCTAGATGGACCCCAGTCTGGCAACTGACAGGCCACAAGCTTCGGATGCGGCACCCTGAAGCAAAACTGCGGGCGAGGGCGATGCGATTTGGATCGTCTGGATTCAATCATGAGCCATTGGGAATATATTTGGCAATGGAATGTCACTAAACCACGTTAAAAGAGAATGAGGAATGTTTGGCATGTTTGGTTGTTTGGTGAAGGAAGTATTTTCCAGCATTCTGCTATCGGTCAGATCGTCCTTTGCATTAACAAGGAGTTGATTGGGCCACAGAACACTGATGCCCAAGAAAAATCCTGAAAAGATGCGAAGCAGAACTCTGTATGTGCTGCAATGGCTGCAATTCCTGCTTCAGCAGAAAATGGGGCAGTGGCACGTGGCTGCAGTAGAATGCTCTTCTAATTTGAACCATTCGAAAAGCCTTCATGAATAAGTATTCCTGTCATTTCCTGTCTTTATATAGGATCATGGACTTTCTTGAAGTCATCATGTCCCAAACCCTTTCTGGTTGATGTCAGAAACTCACATGATCATTGTAGCAAGTCCGGCAATAGGATGTTAGCACAGCAAACCTTTGGAAAAGTGGGTGCTCGAAGGCTATACTGCACCATTACAGCAATTCGACAAAGAAAGATGAAGTCTCTGTCCCACCAGCGTTTGTGACATGTCAAGTGACCCTGTGGAGAAACCCAATGAGAAAAGAGCAGTGCGGTAAGCGCTCTCATCGTTGTTCGTGGTAGTTCCAATCTTCACCAGAGGCATGGTTACTCATGGCGGATGACTGATCTACCAAAAACCCCACATTTCCAATGCTAGATCGCTAGAAATCTGCGTGCAGCTCCACGGCATGCCGTGCCGGCGCACTCGATGCGATTTCAAGGCATCCACAACTGGATGCCCTGCGAACCCCGATGGAGTTAAAATCACATGGTCTTCTCTTCACCTTGGATCGTTTGTCGTTTCTGATAAAAAGACATTATATAACTATCATACAAACCACATGATTTGTATATTAAATATAAGCACCTATTTTGCATTTACGTGTATCAAAAAACGGAAAGAAACCCTGTGACCCTGTGTGTTGTTGGGTGTTTGTGAGCTTGATATATCCCCAACAGATATTGTAAAGCAGAGGCTGAAAGCATTCCTTCCACATTCTCTCCAGGTGTCTACATTTCTTCCATACTCTTTTTTAGATGTTTTGGGTTGAAGTTCCATATTCTTTTCAAATGTTCGGGTTGAAGTGCGAGTCATTGGGCCCCATATGGAATCTCAGCTCTAGAAAACCGAAAAAAACGATAAAAATAGAAAGAAAACAAAGATCGTAGGAAAATTCTCGGTTTATGCCATAGCTTTGATTTTTGTTTTCTGGGAGGGGCTCCTTTTATATATTCAAGAGGGGGCAGGCCGTATCTTTTTCTGGAGGGGGAAGGCCTTAGTTTCTATTTCCTGGAGGGGTGGCTGCGTTTCTGTAGTCACGAAACAAGGAGTGCAACAATGTTTTCAAAGGACCAGCAAAATATGTGTTTTTTTCACCGGAAACTTGCATAAAGGAATGCTGCGCACAGGAATGCCATGGCCTCTCAAAGTTTAACTGGTTATTGAAGAATACTATGTCAAATATATACATGTACTATGTATGTATATATATATATTCATATATTATGAAAAATACACAATATGATATATACACTCTATGGACTATATACACTATAAATAGATACATGCCATATATACACACTATGCATACAAAAAACAGGTGTGTATATATATATATGTATGTATGTTTACGTCATACTAAAGAAAAAACTATATATAAACCACAAAGCATACATAATATTAAAAACACCACATACGATATATGAATATATGCATAATTTAAAAATATGTATGTACGCGCTATTTAAATGCCATATATTTATTACACCATGTATTCGCACACATACTAGTCCCCCGGGCCGATGCTCTCCGGAAACATACGCCTATTTTCCCAAAACGCAGGGTTCTGTGAGACAAGGTCACAGCCATGTTGCAGAAGCGATGCAATTCCAACCAGGAGTTTTTGCAAATCCAGCATTGGGAAAAAACACCACGGACCCGCATGGATTTATAAAACAACCAATCCAGTACACTTCTATTCCACTCTCCAAAATCCACAATCTGCACCTTACTCTCTACACATCACACTCTGCACTCATCCTTTTTACCCCACACACCCTGCACACTCCGCCCTCCACACACTACAGTCCACACCCTTCCCGCCACACACTACACGCAAGACCCCACACTCAAGACTCAAGACTCCACACTCTACAGTCTACACTGCACGCTCTCGACACTCGTCACTTTGCACACAGCGCCCTGCACTCCACACTCTAGATTTCGCACCCCACGGTCTACATTCTAGAAGCACATTGTCCAATTCACACTTCAGACTACACACTCTACACTCCACACTTTGCGCTGCACACTCTACATTGCAAACTCTACAGTCCAAACTCTACATTCCTCACTCCACTCCACACTTGCACGCTTCCCCAACATCCCCACAGTGCTACTTCTTCTTGACGCGTTTCAGGCGTCGCGCTCAAACGCACCAAGCGCACCACCTCCAGAACATTATGTTTCGCAGCATTCACAGCACAGCGAGGTGCGAAGGAGTCCCAAAAATCGACGCAAAGCTCTACCCCCAGACCCCCACAGCAAACAAGAAGCCAAGATTCTTTGGTGCATTTGGGAAGGAGCGAAGGGAGCATTCATGGCAAGCAAGGAGAGCATTCTGTGACAAAAGACAAATCTTTCCGTTAAAAGTCTTATTCCTGTAGGAGAGCGCTGTATCAATGTGTCAAAACACAGAATTTCATTTGAGCACGTGCAGCACTGTTATCACATTCAAAGTTTAAGGTTTTTCTCTTTGATGTGCGGTATCTCTTCAAGCGATGTCTGTGCCTGAGTGGTGACTGTGAGGTGAGGGTGAGTGTGAGTGCAGGTGCGAGTGTGAGTGTGTGTGTGAGAGAGTGCAAGTGCTAGTGCGAGTGTGAGTGCGAGTCTGGTGCAAGCGCAGGTGTTGTAGACACTTAGCGCAGCTCTTCGGCTTCAAAAACAAAACGGGAACACAGACTTCACAAGTACCCCCACAGAAATCGTTGGAGTGGTGAACTGCCCTGCGACCTTGGACCCGGCTGGAAACGATTCTTTGCCAAAGAAAAAGAGGTGGCTTCCTAAGGCTAGTCACTAATCTTATAGCCACTTAAGGAGAACCTAGGTTCTGGAACTTCTACCGCTACAACCCTTCTAAGTGGTTTCCTGGTGTTAAGGTGGTGAACCCTGTGACACTGGACCGACCCTAAGCTGGACACTGGACAGTAGCTTCTCGAAACTATTCACTTAACGGCGAACCTAAGGTCTGAAGCTTCTACCGCCTGTATAGTCACTTAAGGGCGAACCTAAGGTCTTAACTGTTAACCCTTTAACTTTGAAGTTCCAGATCTCAAGATGCAACGTTCTTCAAAAGTGTACTACTGCTTGAAGGAACTGGACAAGTCTTCTTCAAACCTGCTTTGTTGCTATATCTCAATAAGCTTTGAGTAGCCCGTCAAACAAGGCAACGTTCCCCTGAGCAAAAAACAATGCGCGGCGTTCGTTTAAGAAATAGCGGGTTTGTTGTTGGACTGGATGGTGCTGCATTGCTGCACCCTTAGCAGCATTCCTATCACTGTGCGTCATTCAAGTCCAGCATTGAGAGATGAGTGCCCACTGGTAGAAGGTTTGAACTTGAAAAAGAAACCGTGCTTTTATTTTTTTTCCGGTTTTGAGTTGGTTCGTGGTTGTTCTTCTGCTGAGGGAGGTCTGCAAGCATATCGATGGCTTACCACAATGGTGGCGTTGTTTATCAGTTCTCGTGTTTTGCTTTTTCATGCTATGTGCAGAACCTACTTTACTTGGAAGTGCAGTTCCAGTTAACAGTGGATACGTAATCATAGTTATACGGGTTGCGTCCTAATTTATGGGGGTGAAAAAGCCATAGTCATGCCCATTTATAACCTCAACTGCGCCCACAAGTAGCGAAAGCTTCCAAGGGCCGTCGCCGGCCAAAGGGTATATATTTTGCAGACTATGCAGTCGACGTGCTTTCAAGTGCAGTAGACATCTTTTTGGGTCTCTACAGTGCTTTCAATCAAGGCTTTTGCCCAACATGCTACGAGTACAAGCACGGGACTCAAGATCGTGGACCCATTGTGGACCCATGGAAGACTCTGCCAACTTACGTATGAATAGAACGCGCTCCTATTGTTTCACTGAACCCTTCCACAAACCTAGCATTACATGTGTCACTAGAGTTCTTACTCGCGGAAGTTGGAAATAAACATGAGCAACCTCCATCAGTTTGAAGTTGAGGTGAAGCGTCAACCAGTGCAGGCGCTGAATCTGAAGATCTGACAACATTTTCCAGCCTAGCTCGACGATGCTTGGCTGGAAGCTTCATTTGCATCTTCAGGAAGCGGCCGATAAGCTGGAAACAGATAGAGATACCATGAGATGTCTGTAGCTATCTTCTTTGGAAAACACACGGACTTTGGATACGAGAATTTGGTGACGAGAGTAGTATCTACACTGCTGTCCGTTCCTATGCATGCGGCAAGACCAGATCTTTGAGTAGAAAAGCTTCCTCATGAATGGCACCTCTGTATAAGCCCCCAAAGCATTGCACGGAAAGGTCATGCAGCTCAAAAGGCATTTTTCTTTTAATCCCTTGTTGAATGATTCAGGGATCTATCGCCATCAGCTGTTCTTATTGGTGAACCTAGTGGCACGGCTTTGAACCCAACTCTCTGGTGACGATGCGCAATGTGCAACCAAAAAATAATGGATCAACTTTGCCCAAGGCACCCATTATGTCTGAACAGTCTGAACATTTGAGACTTGAACTCTTTCTGGCAGATTGTTGAATGCAAAATACACACTCTTCGGGCTGTCTTTGGGCTGTGAATTCTTCATGTTGTGAGCCCTTGCGATTTTGAAAGGCAAACCTGGTTCACTTCCTGAAAGCCGGAGAATGATTCTTCCGTGATTCGTCTGATGCTTTTCATGCAGAAACTTCGGCCGCTCAGCACTCTTTGTTGTCGGTGTAGACTGGACAGCAACCCCAAATCTCCCAATTCAATAAAATGACAGGGGCTACATGGTTAAAGGTTGCAACAATGCAGCTTTGAACAGTGCTATGCAAGGTTTGAGTCAAGCCTTCCAAAACTGAACGGGTTTATTTATGAGTTTCTGTACAGAATCCCTAGTCATCTGAAATCAACAAACTATTTCTTGAAACTGGTTATTGCGAAACTAATGTGACTGGTTCGATCTGATCGTAGAATCCGGAAATCAATCGAAATCACATCGTTATGAAGTTGGCTTGTGCTTGCACAGCAGGTCGGAAGTTCCAGCAAGAAGGGGTTTGGAAGCTGTGTATTAGCACAAATTAATACATGTCGGTAGTGTCCGCACAGTGTCAAGTCTCAGGTCTGCATTCTGGTTGGGCCGGAGTAGAAACATAAAACTATGGTGAAAATGATGAGTTTTAACTAGTGAATCGCCTTGACAATTTTCCATGAACTTCTATATGTGCCGTCATCAAGCTACAGCAGTGCCACATGAGGGTAAAATAGTTCCTATCAACGAGGGTATGGTGGCATGTCAAATGTACAGAACCCTGGAACAAAATATTCAATACAAACAGGTTTTCTTCTGCCGAAGAGTCTACCTGAGGCACGATCACCTTCTTGATTCTCCAAGATTTTATAGCGTGCGGGAAAGTAATCTGAAACATGGTTGCGGCAAAAATGGTACACTTCTATCTCGCCGGTATCCAACATTGGACATATTTCCACATGATTTGACAACATACCGAGTAAATACGGTCAAGAGATCAAAAGCAGTACGCTATCCACCAATATCCCGTTTCAGTCTCTCTTCAATGGTAGTTCTCTTTGTCAATAGGTGATGCTTCAGAAATCCCGCCCGACGTGTCCAGCTGGAAGAATTCGGATCTCAGGAATGCCATGTGACGCATGCTCTTTGTCGCCTGCTCTTTGTCAACCCTTGAAAAAAAACTGAAAGAATATTGCTCAAACATAAAGGCTTCGTACTCCGGTCGCTGCTTGTGACGCCAAACTGACCTGTGCTGAACACTGCACAAGATCAAATTGGATCCTTCTCGAGTTCAGGCTCAGAAATAGACCTTGCAGGAGATGAGTGTCATGCACATGTCGTTGGATGCTGGTTGTGCCTCATAACCTCCACCCAATGATCAATGTGCTCTCATTCCATTGCAGTGTGTCTTAGCATCTGTTGCAAGCAGTGGCCCAAATCCCTACTCACACGCGGTAGCGCAGGAAGCATGACTCATAACATTATCATCATGCCTTCATAGCTTTTCTAATCATGGAAACCTTAAAAGTCAAAGACATGAACGGAACTGGAGGCTGTTTTCTTGCAACGTCGGCCTAGCTTGTGATTTCCTCATCCACCACCCCTAGCACGAGTACCAATCATAGCAGTCAAACTCTTCGACTACATTAGTTACACCGGCAGAAGGCCCCAAACAGTGTGGGGGCTGTAGCTATGGAGAGGTAACATATCAGGTTAGACATTATTGCAACTGCAGCAGCAGGAACTTGTTGTGGCACAAGAAGTAGCGCTATGTCTACTCAGCGGGACTTCCTACCAGAATCTCATACCAGGACATCTAAGAGAATTTCAACATATCAACAGCAAAGGACCTTCTCTATAGAGAACCTTAGAAGATCTTCATGAAAGATTTTCCTATGAACATCCTAAGCAACAAGGTCCTATGATCACCGCAGGAAAAGTTCACACAAGAAGAAGTTACACACACAAGAAGGGACAGCAGAAGAAGTCAGCAAGATCTTCACAACATCTTCTCACAAGCACCTCTGCAAGATCTTGATTCTGCGCGTGCCACGCAAAATAGGCGCAAGGCGAACTTAGCCGCACACTTTGTGCGAGCCTGCGCAGTCGAAATGCACATGGACATCTCACAAAGCCACTTTTACGCGAAAATTGACAGGAAAATGGTGTGCCCCCCGAACTTAGCCGCACGATTTGTGCGTGCAGTTGAAATGCACATGGGCATTTCACAAGAGCAATTTCATGCGAGAATTTAAAGAAAAATGCCACGCTCCAAGATCGGGACAACCCCGCAGCGCAGACTTTGTGCGAGCCAGCGCAACCGAAATGCACATGGACTTGCACAAAGCCACTTTTACGCCAGAATTGACAGGAAAAAAGCCGCGTCCCCCGAACTTAGCCGCACGATTTGTACGTGCAGTTGAAATGCACATGGACGTGTCACAAGAGCAATTTTATGCGAGAATTTACAGGAAAAATGCCACGCTCCAAGATCGGGACAACCCCGCAGCGCAGACTTTGTGCGAGCCTGCGCAATGGAAATGCACATGGGCATCACACAAAGCCACTTTTACGCGAGAATTTACAGGCAAAATGCTTGGGGCCAAAGGCTTTGACTCTTGCCGTAACAACCCTTCAGTGTGGACAGTGTTTGGGGGAAAAAATTGCAGTTCCAGCAAATCTGTGTTGTCATCATCATCCTCTTGCCCCCGACTTGCCCCCGTATTCAATATTGAGACATCAAGACAACAAGCCACGATAAGACACGACAGGACAAGACATGACAAGTGCTGCGTCATTTCGTAACAGTCTCAGAATGCACCTCGATCATTGGATCTTGATGCGGATCGCGCGCCTTTTGCAGGTCCTAAGTGCGGAGGTTGAAGGTCAGCAGCTCTGGCTCCAAGGTCTGACAGCTTGGAGCAAACGCATTAGGATGATAAGGACGATAGTGATTTTGTTCCAAAACATGGTATCCAATAATTGCCTGCATCCATTTTGGAATATTTTCGCATTCTACAATGGTTCCAATGTGATATATTGACTGGCAGCTGTTTCATTCGTGCTGGTGGCGCAATAGCGTTTATCATCTCAGCTACGGACCATCATTTTTCATGCGTAGTTGACATGGCTGCCCTCTCGTAGTTCCTCCTATCTGGGTCTCATTATCCCTTTGAACCACAAGATGTCCATTTCCGATCGGCCAGTCACCGATCGAACTTGTCAGCAGTGAGTACAAAGAACGGACCAAAGAAAACCACACGAGCACCGCTACAACCGCTACAACGCTGAAAGTACAGGGTGTTGGGGGCATCAATCATCAGCTGCCAATGGCATTCGATCTTCACTCCAGGAACAAAGAACAATATGGCCCATATGGATTAAACATGGCAGCTTACAGAAGCCTAAGAAATCTAGCTTTCTTACCGGAAACTCCAAAAGAAGAGAGCTGTACGGACCATGCGTACTTGAAACACGCCACAGAAAATAACCATGAGCGAGGAATCCTCCATGTGTTTCTCACATGCTTCAAAAAAGCCTCCCGCTTGCTCCCTCACTAGAACAGGCTGCACTCAAGCGACGTAGCTTGCGGTGACCCCCTCACTAATTGGCTCAGCTGCTGATGAGAATTTCCATGGCTCGTCATCCACTTTCCTGGGATGCGCTAGATGGATGACAAGGACACTGACAGGATCAAAGATAGTCCATTCAGCGTGAAACCTTCGGCAATTGGATGTTGGTACCCCTGGTATCCTGCATCGCAGGAAACATTTTCAACCGTTCGCTGGCAGCTCTGCTCCATAGAACGATATGCCAAGTGCTGGAAGCGTTCCGTCACATTAGGCGGCTCTCTTCTGGAAAGTACTGTGTCAACTTTGACGATCATCATGTGTTTTTGTCAGAAGTGTGAGTTGCGTGAATCTGCACCAATATACATCTGTTGTTTTTAATAGGTACTTCCTATTTGGAAGGTAATGTCCAGCCAATGTCTCCTTGCACATTATTATGTAGCTGGCTGGGGGTGGGTAGATGGCCGTGACGTTCCGGGGCATTTTTGTACGTTTAAGCGGAGGCTCTTCGCAATAACATCAATAACACTCATGTGACGATGTGGACGTACGTGGTTCTACGTCACAAATGGGGTGGGGAGGGGTGGGCTGGGGCGGCTGGTACTCAGATTTGGATCGATCGTGGTTGTCACTAAAAGACCGGTTCCCAAAGATACCAAGAATGCTTCGGCCACAAACCACAAGGTGGAACAGTTGACATTTTAGTGACTTTGGCGTTGTCATGTCTGTTCTGAACATAGTTAGTTATGACCAATTGATAATGATTTTGTCCCGAATCTTTGACATATGATGATTACATTGATTTTCATTCAACAAGGGAAAGCACACAAAATGATGATAGAATTGGGACACATGGACAAGAACCATCGGACGGATGAAGCTTTGGACAAGAAACAACTGATGACTTGTGGCTTTGGTGGTTGTTATTTCACTAAGAAAAGTAATTTCAGGACCCATTGAAACCTCAGTAAAACATCCACAATGTCTAGCCCATGATGCCCATTCCAATGGATCTTACCTCTTCTAGCAGCATCATGCTGTATCATGCTATTACAGGCATCTATGACTGCCACGGCCATCTGCCCACCCGTGACCATGTAGTTTCACTAATCCCGTGGGGGAACACAGCGACGGGTCGACCTTCAAACATTTACATCTCAGCATAGAGAATGTTGAAATATCCTGAAATATCCTGATCAATTTCATTGCAGCTTGTTCCGTGAAACTGCCAGAGATTCTGCCATCCACCTGGACCAAGTTTCATCAGGAACTGATCTAGCCTTTTCAAGTAGGTTTCCTCGGGCGCTGAACACGACAAAGCGTGGGATGTCAGGGGGATTTGGTGCAACACGGCGAGAGGGATTGGGCTAAGTTCCCTTGGACGAAAAAACTCTAGCTGGCACCTGCGATTCCTCACATAAACGGGCGGTCCCACTTGGCAGTAGCTGACGTCCCCCCTTCTGTCATGAGCACCAGCCAGTGATATCACATGGATAGCATGGTTCGAGAACACCTTTACACCCGTCCCACCTTCATTGACAATCCCAGCCACGGCAATCCAGCCGTATCAGGTCAATTTTTTGGGAACCCAGTGCCGAGGTGCATGCATCTGGCGATTGGGCGGCCCGCTTTCACCTGAACACTGGAACGCTAGGCCGGCCCAAGGTTGAAAACGCCAGCCACATGCTCCCTGAACCTGCATTCACCAAGCACCACTAGTAAATTTAGTAAACCCCACAATGGTTTTGAATGCCTTTCCATGTGCTTTTGAGTGAGTTTCAGTGATTTTGCCCAACTTTTCATAGACCCTCACTTGCGCCAGGTTTCCGAAGGGCACATGGCTCCACGTCCATGCTTCGTAGGATGAGGTCATGGGCGGCAGCTTCCTGACCGTGCGACGCTACATTGCTGGGATCCCATGTGGCCGTCAGAGCCTAAGTACAAATGCAAATGGTATGACATAGATATCATCAAAGACATTATTATGATTGCAATAGTTACTCAGTTTGTATATAGCTCTAGTATTCAAGTCTTTTTTAGTGGCGTTTGCGGCACTTCCCACACCAAAATTGGGGCACGATATCTCCCGAGGCTACATCTGCTACTGGAAATGAGCGCATTTCATGCGATTAATATCGATTAATTATACTTATCAGCTCGGTTTGGAACCGTATTGGAAAAGCTCCTGGGTGTGTAAGGTGTGCGGCTGTCCCGACTGATTTCGCTGGATGTGTTCGGGATTAGGGCAAGAATCGGTGGGTTTTCATTAGGATTAGAATGCGTTTGCTCCTGGCCAAATGTGCCTCTCCGTGCGTTCAAATGTAGCAACATGACTAATTTGCAGCCCAACTCGTATAAGTAAGCAATACCAGACTGCAGGAGGATTCCAACTTGGTTTTTATGGTCTGCTAGGTCAAGTAGGCCGAGGACACCGCAAGGACACCCTTCAACTACATGATTTAAACAATAAGAGACAACAACCAGTGGTCTGAAGCAGAAGTGCGTGCATCTTGCGACTGGTGTCGCTACTGACTTCTCGAAGATCCTGTTCTCAAATTCTTCGATGTCCATGACACGGATTTCAACAATTATAATTGTTTGCCCATGGTTCTACTTCGTTGGGCATCTTCATGTGTCACCCAATTCCGCTTTAGGTCTTTGAGGTTACATTTCTTTTGATACTCCTGATCAAAGATCTGGATGTAGTTACAGTTTCTGCTTGAATCATATTGTGTCAAGCTTCTGGTTGCGTGCCTCTGCTGGTTCTTGACTTCCACCAGCAATGATAGCCATGCCACCGACTTCACTGTGAGAGCAGCCCATTGCTGTGCTTCGAAAAGAGCAGGGGCGGATTTTGGGGAAGGCAAGGAAATCGTTTTTTGTTAACATCACATTGGAGAGTTTAGGTGACCTGCGGATTTCCGATGATGCCAAATTGTTTTCATGGCCATGTTTTAAAGCTGGTCTGCCTATGTCCCGCTTTTCAACTGGAGCAAGGTATCCAAATCACGGTGATAGGACCTTTGCATCTTGGAACATGCCACCCAGAAAGATTGGCATGGCAAATGAGGCCTCCTGTGAAAATGCATCTGTTTCATGCGAAAAACATGAACCCAGATAACATGATAACCCAGCTCAGCTTATCGAGGCATTTTGGCCCCAACAAACCCAAGCAGATTGGCCCACTGTCCAAACTGCAATAGTGGCACTGTTGACAACGCTTCTGCAACTCGTGCTGACAATATGTTTTTTTCGGGTCTATACAGGGTCCAAGGCAGCAAAAAAAACGGATGAAAACCCAGTCGTTTGGAACCTTTAAAATGCCACAATTTTCGGAGGATTCCTTTTTCAAATCAAAAGTCGCTCGGCTAAAAGCTGATTGGCTGCCGCATTGGTGTCACCACGGGCAGCCTAAGAAGTCAGGGCTAAGCAGGAAAGCCTACAAGTCCCCCAAAAGATGGGATGCACATCAAAGATATAGTAAATATCTTTGTATTCATACGTATGCGCGCAATAACGATCGGACTGTGTGAGACACATCTATTGGTAAACTTGGATTTTTTGCCTTCTCAATGACATAAAATGGGAAGGAATGATCCTTCAATTTTTTGCAATGTTCTTGGCACCCAATGCAACCTGGAAGTCCTGACCTAATCCCAGCCTCCAAGGCTTGAACGCAGGCACCTTCTTCGAAACCCATAGATTTCAAGAGTTGTACCTGAGATAGGACGCTTCCTCGGTGATCCCCTCTATCATTTGAAATCGCTCATGTTTGATCTCTGCGCAAAAACACAGGAGCGCACGGAAAGGTCAACTTGGCAAATCGGTACGCAGACTTGCAAACAGAGGTCAGGAAACCTAAATATGGCTAGTGCAAACACATCCGCATTAAATTGGCATCAGTTGGATTTGGGCACTGATAGATCAGGCACTGCAAACTTAATCCAGGGCTTCCAAATTCAGCTCCCGGTTGCAACCATATTTTGGATATTCTTGAAACATGGCACTAGTGACGCTGCATTGAAGGGATCACCTTAGAACCGTTGTGAGCTCCCAGTAATGCCGCGAAAGTCGGTGGCGGAAGTGAAAGCGTTTCAAAGATAGGAAAACTATAGACTGTAGGAAGTGTTGGGTTGTCGAGCCGCTGACGGATGGACAGGTGGTCATGGAGTGCATGCAATGCTCACCGGTGCAGGCCGACTGGCTGCAGACAGCATGGTTAAAAGGGCGATCTGCCCTGCTATTTGTCTCTCTGTCTTGTTTATCTGTTTGACCTCTCCATGTATTTGTCCATCTTTGCATCTGTCTATCCATCTATCTTGTCTATCCATCCAGTCAACCTATCTATCTATCTGTCCATCTCTCTCGTCTACACATCTTTCCTGTCTATCTATCCATACATCCATCCATCTATCCATCTATCCGCCGAACTTTCTATATATTTGTTTTTTATTCATTTATTTAGTTTGATTTTTCTATCCATCCGATGTTCTACCTCTGCATCTATCTCTCTATCTCTCTGCCCTTTCTATCTGTCTCTTGATTATTATCAGCCCCTTCTCTACTCATCCATCTTGTCTGTCCTTCTATGCATCTTCTCTATGTGTCTATCTGTCTATGTGTCTATCTGTCTATGTGTCTATCTCTCGGTCCTTTCTATCTTTCTCTTTATCAATCTATCTGTCCATCTCTCTTGTCTACCCATCTATCCTGTCTATCTTGTCTACCTGTCTACCCGTATGTCTGTCTACTTATCGCATCTCTCCATCGGTATTTCTGCCTACCTGTTTTTCGATCGATGCATCTTTCTGTCTATCTGCCTGTCTGCCTACCTGTCTGTCTGTCAGCCTGCCTGCCTGCCTGCCTGTCTGTCTGTCCGTCTGTCTCTCTCTCTCTCTCAAAATCTATCTGTCTTAATTACTTTCTTTCCTTCCATCTATCTAACTCTATCTTCCTCTATCTTCCTCTATCTACCTCTGTCTACCTTTATCTACCCACCTACCTACCTACCTACCTACCTACCTAGATATATATCTATCTATCTATCTGTGTATCTATCTAGATTTCTATCTATCTATTTATCTATCTATCTAGCTATCTATCTATCTATTTATCTATCTATCTAGCTATCTATCTATCTATCTATCTCTCTGTCTCTCTGTCTATCTGTCTATCTATCTATCTATCTATCCATCTAATCCAATCTAATCCAATCTAATCCAATCTAATCCAATCTAATCTAATCTATCCTATCCTATCCTATCCATCTATCTATCTACTATCTATCTATCTATCTATCTATCTATCTCTCGCTCTCGCTCTCTCTCTCTATCTCTCTATCTCTCTCTCTCTATCTCCCTCTCTCTCTATCTATCTCTCTCTCTATCTATCTATCTACCTATCTACCTACCTATCTACCTACCTCCCTACCTACCTGCTATCCGTCTATCTATCTACCTACCTTACCTTACCTTACCTTATCTTATCTTATCTTATCCATTCTAATCTAATCTAACCTGTTCTAATCAAATCTAATTTTTCTATCTATGTTGTCTGTCTGTCAACCTTTCTTGTTATCCATCTACCTGGTCTATCTGACATGCAGCAAATCTACGGCACTTCCTGCAAAACTGCAAGTTGAATATGCTAAAACGAAGCAATTCTGTGAGGTTCCTGGAAAAAGGAAATGTTGGCCAGGATGCTGATGCCCCAAGTACCATTGGACTCTGCGATTTTCCCCATCTTATCTGTCTAAAGCAGCGCGCCTGCCGCGGAAAAATGCGGCCAGGTCATACGAAGTGCTGCGCCTGTCACGCAAAATCATCTTGACGAACCTGCCGATCTGATGCTCCAAAACGCAACCCCTCTCTGCTGGAAATGTCTTTTTGTACTGCGCCTGGCAGGCGATGCAGATCTTCAACGTCCAATACCTGCCATAGCTTTGAACCTGCTGCAAAGCCCTCAGGTTTGGCTTGCTTTTGTGAGCCTGCCTCGCAAAATGACGCTTGAACATCCAAAAATGATCCGAATGTTCCGAACATGTGTTTTCGCATTTTTACTTCGAAATTTGCTTCGCGCCACAGCCGCGCGCGCTTTTTCGGCAACAAACTTCCAAACGTTATTCAAACGTGTGGTGTTTTTGACATTTTGACTTCAACCTGTGCTTGGCGCCAAAGCTGCGTGCACTTTTGAGCGTTCCGACACTGAGGTGTTTTTAGCATTTTGACTTGGACTGTACTTGGCGGCACAGCTGCATGCATTTTTTCAACAGCTCAACTGCCAAACTGAGTTGCTTTGGGCATTTTGACTTGGAGACGTGCTTCGTGCCACAACCATGGGCACTTTTTCAGCTACACAACTTCCAAAAGTGCTCCAAACCTGCGGTGGTTTTAACATTTTGACTTCGAAGTCTTCTTGGTGCCACAGCTGGGTGCATCTTTTTGATCACTCATCCCGTCAAATGGCTCCGCACCTGCCGCATTAGCGAGCATATTGTTCGACCCGCCGGAGGTGCAATGCTTCGCGACTTTTCCAACTTTTCGCGCGCGTGATCTTTTTGTACTTACTCTTATTTCTCTGACTCTTCCCCGGGCTGTTGCTGCATCTGTCCACAAGTCGGAAGTGTGACTTCTTCTAAACTTCTTTCGATAAACTAATTGTGAACTGATTGTGAGCGAATTGTGAACCTGTTTCGAACCGATTTGATCTACTTTCGTCAAGTAGTAGATCCTCGCATTAGCGCACCTTTCGCTGCTCATCTCCTCTGTTGTCATTGGTGCCTGTGCAAGGCCGTGGCTACGTGTAGACTTGGACTGATTGGGGCAGAGATAGGCTAGCCTATTCTAAAGCTCATGCGTGGTATCAAAGAGGTGCGCAAGCAACGTCGTGCAACTAGTTGATACAGGCACGGCAAGACTTACAACCTCTCAAAGGGCTGGAAATAGCCCAATGGCGATCGCAAATCATGTGCTGAAAAAACACACATGAAGGACACATCTGCAAGAGGTTGCGATGCTTATTAAATCCTCAATCCCGACCTCGCGCAGCTATGCTGTGTTGCATGACATTTCATTGCGCTACATTACCATACATACATAATATGCATATAATATGCATGTGTACACAGAATTCATGGGTTGTCAAAGTGTTGCTTCCCGTTGAACTATTGCATTGGTGGGGACCCGCATCATGGTGTATTCATTCTCTACATCGAGCAGGTTTTAGTCTTGTGCTCTGAAACTGTGAATATACTGAGTATGTGTAAGATTGGTCTCGTCTCGGTATGTCTCAAATCCGTTTCTTCCAGCGCGGTGCAAGAAAATCGTTTATGTGTTGGAATTCCAAGAGAAACAAGAGCTCAGCTAGCGGGAGACGCTTGATGAAGACCCACCCGATTTTTATTGATGAAGCAACATATCCTTTAAAAAACCCTCCGGAAGACAAACCTCCTGACTGGATCCCGAAGACAGAATCATTCAAACAACAATCAGCGCTATATGAGGGATCTGGGCATCATGCGGATGGGCGCCTGCCGTTTCCACGTCATCATGGGACTTGGCGGTTTCCACCTGTGCAAAGGATTCAAGACGGATTCTCAAGGGAAACAGTCAAGGCAAGGGATTGCCAGATTGCCAGAACCCTCTGTTGTCGCCAGTCCGCTGCAAAAAACCTTTTCCCGCATGCGACGCCGCAAGACCATGGAAGAATTCTGCGAAAGTGGCTGCCACCTTCGGTTCAGCCACCAGTCCTGAGCTGGACAATGTGAGACGATCAGGTTTCGAGCAATCTTTAACATCTTTAACATCTTTTGAAATGGGACAAAAAAAAGGTGCACAATGAACAAATAGGGTCTCTGACAAACGCTGCTAAACTGGTGCATCGACATCCCTACTGAAACTCCCCCAAACTCTTTGTTCCAAGTGGGGACCATATGGACGGTTTAAAAGTATACATGCAGATCGTAGAGACAGACTTGCCAAAAAATTGAGCCTTGAACCTTCGTTACCTCAAATCGGAGACCTACCGGTATCACTGGCCAACTTTTGATCCATGGCCGTTGGGCAAAATTGCAGGCCTGCAACTTTCATGGTAAAACGATGGTAAACACATCCCCCCCCCCTTTAAGGGGGGGGGGGGTGGGGGGGGTAAAAACTGAAATATTTCACTTTAGGGGGGGGTCTCCCCCCCCCACACACCTTGAAATATTTCACCTCCCTAAAGTGAAATATTTCAGCTAAAAAATTCTGGTCTATAATGGCTT
>Ga0126342_10007549_pt1 | contig 19442 bp, 6 predicted proteins | sample Cyp1metagenome_FD_92528 | JGI IMG/M metagenome (GOLD analysis project Ga0126342, IMG submission 92528) | Coral microbial communities from Lord Howe Island, Old Settlement Bay, Australia - Cyphastrea 1 metagenome | ecosystem: Host-associated > Invertebrates > Cnidaria > Coral ... | reverse complement strand
CTGTGTGATTTTCTGAGCCATCATTTTGCTGATGAAGGTGCGAATCAGGGTCCACTGATTCCCGGCACCACCATGACCCGTCGTTTGAAGAAGTGATCTCCAGAGATCAGTTTTGCATGACTTTGTGAGAGCAGTTTTGTATCAAGCTGTGTGAGATCTGCAGGGTGACGCAGATTTGAATTTCCATCTACAACACTGGAGAAAACAGAAGATGATTTATATAAAATAATTATTACCAGTGTTGAATTCAGCTTGTGTGAGCACCTCTCACCTATGCCAGTTGTCGCATGACCGCAGGGACTCTATCTCCGCTCGAGATCAAAAGAAGCCCGATTGGTTGGTGCATAGGAATGCACAGGTGTTGGTAGGTCAGCCACCAGTTTTAACATATATATATATATAGTACAATGGGCATATACTACACAATGCTGATGAATTTCAACTTTACATTATACCGCAAATTCAGTTTTTAACCGAATAAAATATAGACAAATCATAAACGGAGACGGGGCACTAAGGATGTCATTCCAAGACAGATGGGTCCAAAAGGGTGCCCCATTTGTGACCTTTACCCAAGTTGAGAAACGGTCCACATCCGAGTTTTTCGGCTATGTAGAAACATATGTTGGGCATTTAATAGTAGTTTCTGTTTCTGCTGTAAACGGGAATATATACCCTCTGGCAAACTAACATAGCTATGGAAAATCACCATTGATAATAGGTAAATCAACTATAAATGATCATTTTCAATAGCTATGATAAATTACCAGGGGGTATGTTGCATTGCCCAGCGATTGTTTCTTAAGGGTCGTATTCACAGGTCAGTGATTTATTTCTGTACATTCACGTGGTAAGTCCGCTAGATCCAGATGACAAGCCCTAATTACAATGTTCAGAAGGACAGTTAGTAAACAATTGTTGTAATTACGGTTCATCATTTACAGTATTTTCTGTAGACTACATCCAAATATACCTCCATTTAGCTTGGTGGTTTCCCTTGCGTGATAGTGTCTCTTGGGGTCCCCAATGATTGCTATGGCTACTACAACTCACTTTTTCTTTTAATCGGAGGATCTAGCTGTCTCTGCATCAAACCATCCCCCTTCGGGGTTAAAATGAATAAGAGCAACTAGCCATGTTTGATGAAGCCAGAGGATGATTGGATACTATAACATGGAAAGCCATTGTAGCCATAGATAAAACTTTCCAACCATGTATAACTGTCGGGTTCCATGCTTAGCAAGCCTTTGACATGTTTTTTTCGGGATGGTGCAGAGTTTTGCAGTACCTACTGGGTGGTGCGCCCCAGTTATATGCTGGTTTACAACCGCTATAACTAAGCCCGCCGTAGTTATGGGAGTTATTGACCAGCTTTGCCAACTATGGGCACCACCAACTGCTTCAATATGCCATTATATCCCTAAGGTCTATAATTATTTGAGGTTGTTTATTGTCATATATATATATATATTATAACCATTATCGTACTCACATGTTTCCTATATTGTAGGTATCCTCCTCATTATATCCTTATAATATTCCCAATGGATTCATGCGTCATATATATATATACATACATACATACATATATATGTACACATACATACAGTATTACCATTAGATAGATATCTGAATATTCAAATCCTGAAATCATATCTCCACTACCAACATACACTACATATCCCCTACAGTTCACCGTTTGGTCCCTGACCCAGCACTTCAGCTGGTCCCAGCAGGAATTCCTGACACCAGCGCCTGGGAAGAGGATTGAAAGGACATGGTAACAATGTCTATATTGTTACCCTTAGTATAATTAAGATTTGTGGAACTTACCATTATTATTTTCATTATTATTATTAAGGGTTAACAATGCTAATTTCCTAATTCTGAACCCCTTGATAATTACCTTTCATAGTTAGGATCATTGATAACCCATATTCAATGATTGGAATGTGGTGCCCCCGGGGCACTTCCTGAGAAATTGATGGTCACGAGCATTCGATTGGATGTCATTGATACATTGGCAGTTGATAGGAGTTGATTGGTTATAATCTATGATGTTGCATGATGTTGCAAGGTGTCATGAACCTAAACCTACCTGGTTCAGCCGGGATTATGATTTTGCCCATCTTGTTGATACGATTCCAAATTATTCGTACTTAACGTTCGTATAAATGAGATAGGGCCCAACATGTAATGGGATTTTTTTGAGGGTCACTTGGGGAAACGCACGGTGAAACCCTGTTGTTGGTGCTCAAATGAGGTCATGTTTTTGTTGAATCCTCATGCTTGGAATGTGTGAAATATGTCTTTTGCTTTGATGCACATGTCTTTATCCTCAAAGATCCCCGTTTGCGGTGTTTTGTTTTTCTTTGCAGATGAGGTGATCAACAACAACTTGAATCCCGTCTGGGATGCGGACAACAAGTTCACCTTGTGATGTTTGGCATGTTTGAGCGGGCTGTGAGCATGTTATATCCAGTGGCTGGTGTATTTGAAAATGGGTATGGCCACCCAAATAGAACCACTTCAATCTAGGCAAGTTGATCCATCCGAAAAATGGGGCTTGCAAAAACCAGCAATTGTGATATATCATGGTAATAAAATCCAGTATGGCTCGTTGTTTGCCACAGTAGCTGAAATCCAGTATAGAGAACCCGTACCTTGAAACACATTGAAGAGACCCACCAAATTTCGGTTTGGTCATAGGAATGCTCTATCATTGACTGGCTCGGCTTAACCGTTGGTACTTTAGTACTCTAATCCTGTCCCAAAAAATGGAATGTAATCTGTACACTAAGATTCTATACTACTTGTTTACTTACACATTGCTACATTGCTAACTATTTATTATGATGCTTACCCTCGAGTAAATGACATTGACTTAGACCCTGGCAGATAGAGGTTTGAAGATTATATAGTTACTGTACACCACTAAGTAAGGCTTATTTTCAGTTTCGAACGGTTAATTTACCAGGGGGTATCATATCCATCCAACATTTTGTTTGCAAAGCCAAAGGCCACGTTCCTGGGTCAACCCTTTGTTAGATACGAACTACTACTTCAATCTTTTGCTATCAATGGTCAAATATGTACTCACCAGCTCAAAAATATTCAAAAATAGTGTTTTTATGTGTTTTTTTTCCAGGTATCTATGACATTATCTACCCAGCCTATTTTTAGCCAGGTATCGAAGATTCACCAAGTTTCGGCTCCCATGTTCCGACCGTGGGCCACAGGACGGTGACGGCGGAGGACACGTTGCTGGAGTTGGAGGTGAAGAATTCGAAGCTTTGCATGGAACATGTTCGAAGCAAATGGACTTAGTTTATGCATGGGGAAAAAAAACTGGGAAAACCTCCAGTTATTATGTTTTAGTTAGTTTATAAGCCCATCAACTACCAATTTGTGTAATTTCCTAAATATGAAGCCTTAATAATTACTATCAATAATTGAGTTAAGATTATTGATAAACAATATTTGATGGCCGCAATGTGGTGCCACCCCCCAGTTATGTTTGTGGGATTTTAGGCCCATTAACTAGTTCGATATATCTACCAGAAGTCTTAGTTATTGGAGTTATGTCTAGCAACTTAGCTGGCAATTGATTTGGGTAAATTATAGTGACCTCACTGCCACCTCACTGGAATCATGGCTAGTAAGGGGCAACTATCCCAAAATATGGATATTCATATTTCAGATGAATGAAATATTGTAATTTACACAATCGTAAACGTACATGCTTTGTGTTTTGCCTGCTTGAATGGTCTCACTGTATAGATATATATATATATATATATATTTGCCACTTTTGAGAAACCTTCAAATGAATCACGTGAATGATGGGATTGAAGCATAACTTGATTTCTGGAAAACAAAACATTGGATTTTGATCAGCAAGAAACATTTTTGGGGTACCCTTGTGGAATGGTCACTTGGCTGAAAACATACAATTGCACAACCAGACAAGAGCTGAGTCCGCCTCATTACACCTTTGACGCTCTAAGGAACCTCTTGCGAGACGAGAGTCTTGGTTGCTTGCATCGCAAAAAGTGCACTAGGGTGCCATTGCGGTTCAAATGACATGTACGTGTGTGTGTGATTCACCAACTGTCCTCGAGACCATGGCACATTTGAGATGACAGGTCCATGACAGGTCTGTGGTTTTTCAGCAATCCCGTTTTCATCCATGTTTGGGAAATCCTAAATCTTTGGAGGGTACTGACTCCTGATGGTAAAATTGAAATGAAATTGCTTAAACCCCACGTTTGGTGTTGAAGAGCGATTTTGTGGCTGTCCTTGACCATTAGAGTCATTGGAGGCCGCAGCAAGAATGCGAAGGGGAATAATAACTTGGGTAAACTATAGCGACCTCAATTTCCGACCTCACAGCAAAGAATGGCCGCTACACTGTTGGGAATCATACCAGAATGGCCGCAACTCAGTTTGTTTTAAAAAAATATACAGTACACATTAAAATTGCCTCCATTAAACCATCTGAATTCTAAATGACTTTCTGAACTTGGATCTTGATGGGATTTGATGTTTGTACCTGTGGTTGTAGCTCCGGCGCAAAGATGTTTTTGGATTTCTGCAGCGACGCAATCACAATTCAGTTGCTTCAACCCTTTGAACCATCAATATATGTGGTTTATTGTTGGTTAATCATATAACTTTGAAGTTTGAAGTAGGTAGAAGTATATAGATAGAATATGGCGTTTTGAACAAAACACAGCTATTTCAATGACTCACTTGATGTTTGTTGAATTGTCTATAGTTTATCTTCTCCAGGATGATTATTCCTTTACCATGCCCTCCTCTTGAAAGCTCACCGATCTTCCCGGATACCTCAGCTGGTTCTGATTTCGTTCATGGTTCATTTGCCATGCAGCAAATGGGATTATGATCCCAATTGATTACTTGGAGGATCGCCCCACGGATCGTGAACAACTAGAATTCCTGGGGACAAAAAAACCCAAGTTATAGATCCAGTTGTGAAAACTTTCTACAAATGGAAGGGACATTTCACATGCAGCACATATCGCAATTTCCAAGCATTTCTACAAGGTGGCCTCTTAGACAGCTAAGTTGGTTTATAATTCGGCTAACTATGGTTTATGGTAGATATAACGTGATATAACATTTGGTTGGTGGTTTGGAACATGTTTTTTTTGACTTTCCATATATTGGGAATAATCATCCCAACTGACTTTCATATTTTTCAGAGGGGTTGAAACCACCAACCAGATATAACGTGATACAACTATAGTTAATGGCGGAGGTTATACATTAATAAACCAACTTCGCTGTCGAGGGAAGCTGAAATTTCTAGGACAAGCGGGCTGCCAGCAGGCCGTACCTCCTTGGATTTCCGATCTTTGACACCACATGCGCCCTGCTGACGGAACAGAAACGGGGTGAAACACGTGGAAAGCCTCCAAGAAGATTGGAGAAACACCTATTGGTGAAAGGTTGTGGGCGGGTTGATCTTGGAGCCATTTTTGACGGAATCTGTCAAATTTCAGATTCCCTTTGAAATGGTTCACTAGTCTCCCAGAAAAAATGCCATGAACGAAGACCTAGGGTACAAATTTATCTACATGTCTATTTTCTGTGCAATAGGGAATGTCCGTGAAACCTTGAACTCAGGTTTGGCACACGCAGAAGGATCTCTTAAAAGATGGCGAGAAAGGTGAACTGGAATATGCAGTGCTTGGGCTGCATCGAAGAACATATTGGAACACTGCGGGGCCATCCCCAGATATTGCTTTCAGAATGACCAGAATATGCTCACCCGTTATAAACTCGTTTCCCTCTGATCTTGTTGAATATGGGCCACAAAACAATTGTGAATTCCAGTACAGATGACACTTCTCACCAAAGATGGACCTTTCCATAGCCATGTTATCCACAACACGGGAAATAATTCTCCCAATAAATAGTGAGGCTCAAAATGGATGAGGCTACAGTAAATGTTCCTGCCAGGCTGCCTTGCTTTAGATCAAATCAGAGAATCCCAACAAAAAATGAATGGTTAGGGCAACAAAGATCATCCATGATGCGAAAGATCATTTGCCAACAGCAATCCCCAACAGATCACCCAAATGTAGCGAAACGTAATTTCCGATACATGGGATGTTGTGGGTTATGACCAAACTGTCGCGTGTCCGGTCGAACATCTCAGTGAACAGCTTCCCCCCCAATAGCCGTCGCTTGCCGGGGTTTGCCAGCGACCGAATCACGATGTCATGTGGAAGATGGCTTGTGGCGAAAGCACATTTGCAGGTGCATTTCAAAGCTGATTCCTGAGTGCCGCTGGCGAAAAGGGTGTCCCATATGAGTATCCGACAAAATTAGCGGAAAGCTAAAGTAGTAGAGAGTGGACTTGGGATGTTCAAATTTGTGTGAAAACCTTCACAACCGATAGGGGACCACCCACTTTGGCCATGTCCATTGCGAGTACAGTAGTAAGTAATTTTGTCCGCCACTCATATACTGCTAGCCTGTCATGTCATCAAGCAACGGCATATGCGGTAGATGATGCAGTCAAAAGATGTGGGGCAAAATGAGGTAATTTTGACATAGTTTTCTCATTTTTTTCAATGTGGTGCCCCCCTCTCCATTTATAAGTTGGTTTAAAACCCCGTTGACTAGTTTGACCACATATTATATATCCCATATGTCATATGTCCTAGTTATTGGAGTTATGTTCACCAACTTAGCCATGTCTTGGGCCTTCTTGTGGCTATATCTATTTATATGTTCAATAGTATTGGTATATGATTGGTGTATCATGTTCTATCCGATTCTGTCCTATTAGCTGTTGGATGTTTCATGAATTTCCCCTAAAGTCCAAATTCAGGATGAAGGTTGGATGCTTCATGCGGGTCATCCAGAGATCTGCAACAGATATGGCTGATGCAAAGCGCCCACCTTGGGTCATAAATTTCATCATCAAAAATCAATTCAACCAAAAAAAACATCAAAAAAACATATCTGAAAATTCGCCATTGTTTGCCGACCTAGTGAAATCATCCAAAAAAACGTAAAGAAATCAAAAAAAATATCATTTAATTTCAGGTTGCCTTTAAAGGCTCAAGTCTATTGCAAACAATGCCTTTGCTGGCTGCAGTTCTTTGCGCGGTTTGGCGGTCCCCGGCGTTGTGCCTGAGATCAGAAAGGGCGTCGTTGATTGCTGCGGTGCCCTGGCGGGCCTGAGCATCCCAAGGGGGCAAATACTGCCTGCCCTGGTGATGTAGCTAGAGGATGAGAGCAAAAAACTGGCTCGGATGTGGCGTCAGGTGCTGGTAGAGTCAATGATATCTTAATCGTTCTACTACCAGCTGGCATAGACTTATTAGACGTCCTTAGGCACATATTTTTTGGTGTGTTTTTTCAACGATTTTCATGTTCCCACTCCCGATCAATTATGATCAATTATTCCTTACAGAATCTTTTTGTGTTTTTGAGCCATCGCAGTCTTGTGCGACATGAGTTTGCACCAGGGTATGAACTGCTTACTCGTCCAAGCCAAAGAAGGTGGCCATGGTTTCCTCTGCAGTTTGAATCCATCTCATTTTTTGTTTGTTACCGTCTGGCCCTCCGGTAATCAAAGATGGCAATTGAAATCCCCATTTATTGATGAATTTCCCACTTAAATATCTACTGATAGGTGATTTCCCAGTTTGCCATGTTTGATTACCCAATAGTTGGTTAGTTAGATCACATGAATATCAATATCTCATTAAATCCCAATTTGTTGATGATTTTCATGTACGTATACTTCCTTTCTTCTCTGGTTCTGTATTCCGGAGCCCCAAAGTACTGGGCCATGCCCTGAGGAGCCAGCCCTTCTCAACAAGTTTTTGGACCCATAGGATATACATATATATAATATATATATATATATAATAATGTATATATATATATGTATATATATGTATATTATAAATATATATATAATGTATGTACAGAAAACATGATAACATATGATACAACCATTACACACTATGGTTCTGACTTGGGGAACAAAAAACATGGATGACCAGTTTGATGTACCAGTCGCCGGCCCGGTCCATGGCATCCATGGCACTGTGCAAAGCTCGCAGTGGGCGAAGAAAGCTGCAAAGATGAGTCCTTCCTGAGATCCATCACATGTCACCCAGATTTCTGGGACTTATCACTGTAATCATGGGCATGTTAAGCGATTGGAAACCCTGCGTCTGTCATCTACAATGTGGGCATAGCCAACATAAATGGGAACTTGGGCCAGCAAACATGTAGATTCAACAATTCAGCCAACAGAAAGTCCGGATTTGAGCCACAAAAGCCGGAAGGAACCGGATGATTTGGAGAATGCGTTGGATCTCTCCATTTTCGATCACCAGTTTTCTTGGGTGCTATTAGGGACATGGGATAATTTGTCCTGCCAAGAATTGGCATTTCATAGGATTTATCGATGTTTAATGATTTTTGTTTCCCTGCTAAAAACGATGTGGAAAGATTGTTTGGTGATTATCATCCCTGCCAAGACTTTCAAAAACTTGCTTTGAACCGACCAAAACTGACTTGAATCACTTACCCCAAAAGCAAACAAATACATGTCCTGTGTGACCCCAGTCCTACAATTTGTTGCTTGGAGCCCCTAGATTAGAAATGAACCGGACTGTAAGGATCAAACATATTGAAAATTAAAAACGTGCAGTCTAAGACATACACGGCATTGTCTGAAAATTGGGTACGCCTAAAGCCATGGTTTATCATCATTTTCCATATAATACATATAAATACGATGTTTGTGAATATCCAATTTTAAAACATGCCCAAATACTACTGAGCCTTGTGGGTCCATGGTAAACCCTTCAGAATTAACAATCCCATACCATCCTCCAATTTTACTTAGGTGCTATACGACAATACACCGTCTCCGACTTGGAGGTTAGTACCCCAATTTTGACCCACATCCCTTCAACCACCATTAGATCCCCAGTAAATCCAATTCTATATGAATCCATTTTTGTTTGGAAAAAATTCCGCGAAATCACCATGACATTCAAATTTCCGTCGTTCAAAATCCAGGTGATTTCTGGTAAATCCCCATTTCATCTGCATGAAATCACCCAGTCCAGGCCGAAGCACCGCCTGGGGCGCTCTTCACCAAATTTAAGGAGTTGGGAATCTAAGGAGCCCGGAATTTTTCGGCTGTTCACATGATCTAGAACCCATAGGATCCATGGTGCTGGTATATATGCTAACATGACTGGGGTATATCGATGGTAAATGTTACCATATATAGCATACATGGATCCTATGGGGGACTACAGCTTAAATCATCAATCTAGGTATTGTCAACGACCAAACCCTGTTCTCCCCACTGCGACCGAACCCTGGAATCATGGACAAAAAAAGGGGAATCATCCCAAAATGGCCTTATTTCAGGTCAGTGAAATATTTTAATTTACCCAGAACCATGCTTAAATCAGGCTTGACGGTTTGACTATCAAGAATTCACAGTTTCAAGATGGTGTTGGATGTGCGTGACCCAGTTGAATCCCAGTACTTCGGGACTTCGGGCACACATCCCATATATATAATTATTTTATGTATATCCATGATATATATATATATGTATACATGTATATATATCTATACATATATATATATGGATACATATATATATGGATACATATATATATATATATATATATATTTATACATATATATATATGTATAAATATATATATATATATATATATATGTATCCATATATATATGTATCCATATATATATATGTATAGATATATATACATGTATACATATATATATATATCATGGATATACATAAAATAATTATATATATGGGATGTGTGCCCGAAGTCCCGAAGTACTGGGATTCAACTGGGTCACGCACATCCAACACCATCTTGAAACTGTGAATTCTTGATAGTCAAACCGTCAAGCCTGATTTAAGCATGGTTCTGGGTAAATTAAAATATTTCACTGACCTGAAATAAGGCCATTTTGGGATGATTCCCCTTTTTTTGTCCATGATTCCAGGGTTCGGTCGCAGTGGGGAGAACAGGGTTTGGTCGTTGACAATACCTAGATTGATGATTTAAGCTGTAGTCCCCCATAGGATCCATGTATGCTATATATGGTAACATTTACCATCGATATACCCCAGTCATGTTAGCATATATACCAGCACCATGGATCCTATGGGTTCTAGATCATGTGAACAGCCGAAAAATTCCGGGCTCCTTAGATTCCCAACTCCTTAAATTTGGTGAAGAGCGCCCCAGGCGGTGCTTCGGCCTGGACTGGGTGATTTCATGCAGATGAAATGGGGATTTACCAGAAATCACCTGGATTTTGAACGACGGAAATTTGAATGTCATGGTGATTTCGCGGAATTTTTTCCAAACAAAAATGGATTCATATAGAATTGGATTTACTGGGGATCTAATGGTGGTTGAAGGGATGTGGGTCAAAATTGGGGTACTAACCTCCAAGTCGGAGACGGTGTATTGTCGTATAGCACCTAAGTAAAATTGGAGGATGGTATGGGATTGTTAATTCTGAAGGGTTTACCATGGACCCACAAGGCTCAGTAGTATTTGGGCATGTTTTAAAATTGGATATTCACAAACATCGTATTTATATGTATTATATGGAAAATGATGATAAACCATGGCTTTAGGCGTACCCAATTTTCAGACAATGCCGTGTATGTCTTAGACTGCACGTTTTTAATTTTCAATATGTTTGATCCTTACAGTCCGGTTCATTTCTAATCTAGGGGCTCCAAGCAACAAATTGTAGGACTGGGGTCACACAGGACATGTATTTGTTTGCTTTTGGGGTAAGTGATTCAAGTCAGTTTTGGTCGGTTCAAAGCAAGTTTTTGAAAGTCTTGGCAGGGATGATAATCACCAAACAATCTTTCCACATCGTTTTTAGCAGGGAAACAAAAATCATTAAACATCGATAAATCCTATGAAATGCCAATTCTTGGCAGGACAAATTATCCCATGTCCCTAATAGCACCCAAGAAAACTGGTGATCGAAAATGGAGAGATCCAACGCATTCTCCAAATCATCCGGTTCCTTCCGGCTTTTGTGGCTCAAATCCGGACTTTCTGTTGGCTGAATTGTTGAATCTACATGTTTGCTGGCCCAAGTTCCCATTTATGTTGGCTATGCCCACATTGTAGATGACAGACGCAGGGTTTCCAATCGCTTAACATGCCCATGATTACAGTGATAAGTCCCAGAAATCTGGGTGACATGTGATGGATCTCAGGAAGGACTCATCTTTGCAGCTTTCTTCGCCCACTGCGAGCTTTGCACAGTGCCATGGATGCCATGGACCGGGCCGGCGACTGGTACATCAAACTGGTCATCCATGTTTTTTGTTCCCCAAGTCAGAACCATAGTGTGTAATGGTTGTATCATATGTTATCATGTTTTCTGTACATACATTATATATATATTTATAATATACATATATATACATATATATATATACATTATTATATATATATATATATTATATATATGTATATCCTATGGGTCCAAAAACTTGTTGAGAAGGGCTGGCTCCTCAGGGCATGGCCCAGTACTTTGGGGCTCCGGAATACAGAACCAGAGAAGAAAGGAAGTATACGTACATGAAAATCATCAACAAATTGGGATTTAATGAGATATTGATATTCATGTGATCTAACTAACCAACTATTGGGTAATCAAACATGGCAAACTGGGAAATCACCTATCAGTAGATATTTAAGTGGGAAATTCATCAATAAATGGGGATTTCAATTGCCATCTTTGATTACCGGAGGGCCAGACGGTAACAAACAAAAAATGAGATGGATTCAAACTGCAGAGGAAACCATGGCCACCTTCTTTGGCTTGGACGAGTAAGCAGTTCATACCCTGGTGCAAACTCATGTCGCACAAGACTGCGATGGCTCAAAAACACAAAAAGATTCTGTAAGGAATAATTGATCATAATTGATCGGGAGTGGGAACATGAAAATCGTTGAAAAAACACACCAAAAAATATGTGCCTAAGGACGTCTAATAAGTCTATGCCAGCTGGTAGTAGAACGATTAAGATATCATTGACTCTACCAGCACCTGACGCCACATCCGAGCCAGTTTTTTGCTCTCATCCTCTAGCTACATCACCAGGGCAGGCAGTATTTGCCCCCTTGGGATGCTCAGGCCCGCCAGGGCACCGCAGCAATCAACGACGCCCTTTCTGATCTCAGGCACAACGCCGGGGACCGCCAAACCGCGCAAAGAACTGCAGCCAGCAAAGGCATTGTTTGCAATAGACTTGAGCCTTTAAAGGCAACCTGAAATTAAATGATATTTTTTTTGATTTCTTTACGTTTTTTTGGATGATTTCACTAGGTCGGCAAACAATGGCGAATTTTCAGATATGTTTTTTTGATGTTTTTTTTGGTTGAATTGATTTTTGATGATGAAATTTATGACCCAAGGTGGGCGCTTTGCATCAGCCATATCTGTTGCAGATCTCTGGATGACCCGCATGAAGCATCCAACCTTCATCCTGAATTTGGACTTTAGGGGAAATTCATGAAACATCCAACAGCTAATAGGACAGAATCGGATAGAACATGATACACCAATCATATACCAATACTATTGAACATATAAATAGATATAGCCACAAGAAGGCCCAAGACATGGCTAAGTTGGTGAACATAACTCCAATAACTAGGACATATGACATATGGGATATATAATATGTGGTCAAACTAGTCAACGGGGTTTTAAACCAACTTATAAATGGAGAGGGGGGCACCACATTGAAAAAAATGAGAAAACTATGTCAAAATTACCTCATTTTGCCCCACATCTTTTGACTGCATCATCTACCGCATATGCCGTTGCTTGATGACATGACAGGCTAGCAGTATATGAGTGGCGGACAAAATTACTTACTACTGTACTCGCAATGGACATGGCCAAAGTGGGTGGTCCCCTATCGGTTGTGAAGGTTTTCACACAAATTTGAACATCCCAAGTCCACTCTCTACTACTTTAGCTTTCCGCTAATTTTGTCGGATACTCATATGGGACACCCTTTTCGCCAGCGGCACTCAGGAATCAGCTTTGAAATGCACCTGCAAATGTGCTTTCGCCACAAGCCATCTTCCACATGACATCGTGATTCGGTCGCTGGCAAACCCCGGCAAGCGACGGCTATTGGGGGGGAAGCTGTTCACTGAGATGTTCGACCGGACACGCGACAGTTTGGTCATAACCCACAACATCCCATGTATCGGAAATTACGTTTCGCTACATTTGGGTGATCTGTTGGGGATTGCTGTTGGCAAATGATCTTTCGCATCATGGATGATCTTTGTTGCCCTAACCATTCATTTTTTGTTGGGATTCTCTGATTTGATCTAAAGCAAGGCAGCCTGGCAGGAACATTTACTGTAGCCTCATCCATTTTGAGCCTCACTATTTATTGGGAGAATTATTTCCCGTGTTGTGGATAACATGGCTATGGAAAGGTCCATCTTTGGTGAGAAGTGTCATCTGTACTGGAATTCACAATTGTTTTGTGGCCCATATTCAACAAGATCAGAGGGAAACGAGTTTATAACGGGTGAGCATATTCTGGTCATTCTGAAAGCAATATCTGGGGATGGCCCCGCAGTGTTCCAATATGTTCTTCGATGCAGCCCAAGCACTGCATATTCCAGTTCACCTTTCTCGCCATCTTTTAAGAGATCCTTCTGCGTGTGCCAAACCTGAGTTCAAGGTTTCACGGACATTCCCTATTGCACAGAAAATAGACATGTAGATAAATTTGTACCCTAGGTCTTCGTTCATGGCATTTTTTCTGGGAGACTAGTGAACCATTTCAAAGGGAATCTGAAATTTGACAGATTCCGTCAAAAATGGCTCCAAGATCAACCCGCCCACAACCTTTCACCAATAGGTGTTTCTCCAATCTTCTTGGAGGCTTTCCACGTGTTTCACCCCGTTTCTGTTCCGTCAGCAGGGCGCATGTGGTGTCAAAGATCGGAAATCCAAGGAGGTACGGCCTGCTGGCAGCCCGCTTGTCCTAGAAATTTCAGCTTCCCTCGACAGCGAAGTTGGTTTATTAATGTATAACCTCCGCCATTAACTATAGTTGTATCACGTTATATCTGGTTGGTGGTTTCAACCCCTCTGAAAAATATGAAAGTCAGTTGGGATGATTATTCCCAATATATGGAAAGTCAAAAAAAACATGTTCCAAACCACCAACCAAATGTTATATCACGTTATATCTACCATAAACCATAGTTAGCCGAATTATAAACCAACTTAGCTGTCTAAGAGGCCACCTTGTAGAAATGCTTGGAAATTGCGATATGTGCTGCATGTGAAATGTCCCTTCCATTTGTAGAAAGTTTTCACAACTGGATCTATAACTTGGGTTTTTTTGTCCCCAGGAATTCTAGTTGTTCACGATCCGTGGGGCGATCCTCCAAGTAATCAATTGGGATCATAATCCCATTTGCTGCATGGCAAATGAACCATGAACGAAATCAGAACCAGCTGAGGTATCCGGGAAGATCGGTGAGCTTTCAAGAGGAGGGCATGGTAAAGGAATAATCATCCTGGAGAAGATAAACTATAGACAATTCAACAAACATCAAGTGAGTCATTGAAATAGCTGTGTTTTGTTCAAAACGCCATATTCTATCTATATACTTCTACCTACTTCAAACTTCAAAGTTATATGATTAACCAACAATAAACCACATATATTGATGGTTCAAAGGGTTGAAGCAACTGAATTGTGATTGCGTCGCTGCAGAAATCCAAAAACATCTTTGCGCCGGAGCTACAACCACAGGTACAAACATCAAATCCCATCAAGATCCAAGTTCAGAAAGTCATTTAGAATTCAGATGGTTTAATGGAGGCAATTTTAATGTGTACTGTATATTTTTTTAAAACAAACTGAGTTGCGGCCATTCTGGTATGATTCCCAACAGTGTAGCGGCCATTCTTTGCTGTGAGGTCGGAAATTGAGGTCGCTATAGTTTACCCAAGTTATTATTCCCCTTCGCATTCTTGCTGCGGCCTCCAATGACTCTAATGGTCAAGGACAGCCACAAAATCGCTCTTCAACACCAAACGTGGGGTTTAAGCAATTTCATTTCAATTTTACCATCAGGAGTCAGTACCCTCCAAAGATTTAGGATTTCCCAAACATGGATGAAAACGGGATTGCTGAAAAACCACAGACCTGTCATGGACCTGTCATCTCAAATGTGCCATGGTCTCGAGGACAGTTGGTGAATCACACACACACGTACATGTCATTTGAACCGCAATGGCACCCTAGTGCACTTTTTGCGATGCAAGCAACCAAGACTCTCGTCTCGCAAGAGGTTCCTTAGAGCGTCAAAGGTGTAATGAGGCGGACTCAGCTCTTGTCTGGTTGTGCAATTGTATGTTTTCAGCCAAGTGACCATTCCACAAGGGTACCCCAAAAATGTTTCTTGCTGATCAAAATCCAATGTTTTGTTTTCCAGAAATCAAGTTATGCTTCAATCCCATCATTCACGTGATTCATTTGAAGGTTTCTCAAAAGTGGCAAATATATATATATATATATATATCTATACAGTGAGACCATTCAAGCAGGCAAAACACAAAGCATGTACGTTTACGATTGTGTAAATTACAATATTTCATTCATCTGAAATATGAATATCCATATTTTGGGATAGTTGCCCCTTACTAGCCATGATTCCAGTGAGGTGGCAGTGAGGTCACTATAATTTACCCAAATCAATTGCCAGCTAAGTTGCTAGACATAACTCCAATAACTAAGACTTCTGGTAGATATATCGAACTAGTTAATGGGCCTAAAATCCCACAAACATAACTGGGGGGTGGCACCACATTGCGGCCATCAAATATTGTTTATCAATAATCTTAACTCAATTATTGATAGTAATTATTAAGGCTTCATATTTAGGAAATTACACAAATTGGTAGTTGATGGGCTTATAAACTAACTAAAACATAATAACTGGAGGTTTTCCCAGTTTTTTTTCCCCATGCATAAACTAAGTCCATTTGCTTCGAACATGTTCCATGCAAAGCTTCGAATTCTTCACCTCCAACTCCAGCAACGTGTCCTCCGCCGTCACCGTCCTGTGGCCCACGGTCGGAACATGGGAGCCGAAACTTGGTGAATCTTCGATACCTGGCTAAAAATAGGCTGGGTAGATAATGTCATAGATACCTGGAAAAAAAACACATAAAAACACTATTTTTGAATATTTTTGAGCTGGTGAGTACATATTTGACCATTGATAGCAAAAGATTGAAGTAGTAGTTCGTATCTAACAAAGGGTTGACCCAGGAACGTGGCCTTTGGCTTTGCAAACAAAATGTTGGATGGATATGATACCCCCTGGTAAATTAACCGTTCGAAACTGAAAATAAGCCTTACTTAGTGGTGTACAGTAACTATATAATCTTCAAACCTCTATCTGCCAGGGTCTAAGTCAATGTCATTTACTCGAGGGTAAGCATCATAATAAATAGTTAGCAATGTAGCAATGTGTAAGTAAACAAGTAGTATAGAATCTTAGTGTACAGATTACATTCCATTTTTTGGGACAGGATTAGAGTACTAAAGTACCAACGGTTAAGCCGAGCCAGTCAATGATAGAGCATTCCTATGACCAAACCGAAATTTGGTGGGTCTCTTCAATGTGTTTCAAGGTACGGGTTCTCTATACTGGATTTCAGCTACTGTGGCAAACAACGAGCCATACTGGATTTTATTACCATGATATATCACAATTGCTGGTTTTTGCAAGCCCCATTTTTCGGATGGATCAACTTGCCTAGATTGAAGTGGTTCTATTTGGGTGGCCATACCCATTTTCAAATACACCAGCCACTGGATATAACATGCTCACAGCCCGCTCAAACATGCCAAACATCACAAGGTGAACTTGTTGTCCGCATCCCAGACGGGATTCAAGTTGTTGTTGATCACCTCATCTGCAAAGAAAAACAAAACACCGCAAACGGGGATCTTTGAGGATAAAGACATGTGCATCAAAGCAAAAGACATATTTCACACATTCCAAGCATGAGGATTCAACAAAAACATGACCTCATTTGAGCACCAACAACAGGGTTTCACCGTGCGTTTCCCCAAGTGACCCTCAAAAAAATCCCATTACATGTTGGGCCCTATCTCATTTATACGAACGTTAAGTACGAATAATTTGGAATCGTATCAACAAGATGGGCAAAATCATAATCCCGGCTGAACCAGGTAGGTTTAGGTTCATGACACCTTGCAACATCATGCAACATCATAGATTATAACCAATCAACTCCTATCAACTGCCAATGTATCAATGACATCCAATCGAATGCTCGTGACCATCAATTTCTCAGGAAGTGCCCCGGGGGCACCACATTCCAATCATTGAATATGGGTTATCAATGATCCTAACTATGAAAGGTAATTATCAAGGGGTTCAGAATTAGGAAATTAGCATTGTTAACCCTTAATAATAATAATGAAAATAATAATGGTAAGTTCCACAAATCTTAATTATACTAAGGGTAACAATATAGACATTGTTACCATGTCCTTTCAATCCTCTTCCCAGGCGCTGGTGTCAGGAATTCCTGCTGGGACCAGCTGAAGTGCTGGGTCAGGGACCAAACGGTGAACTGTAGGGGATATGTAGTGTATGTTGGTAGTGGAGATATGATTTCAGGATTTGAATATTCAGATATCTATCTAATGGTAATACTGTATGTATGTGTACATATATATGTATGTATGTATGTATATATATATATGACGCATGAATCCATTGGGAATATTATAAGGATATAATGAGGAGGATACCTACAATATAGGAAACATGTGAGTACGATAATGGTTATAATATATATATATATATGACAATAAACAACCTCAAATAATTATAGACCTTAGGGATATAATGGCATATTGAAGCAGTTGGTGGTGCCCATAGTTGGCAAAGCTGGTCAATAACTCCCATAACTACGGCGGGCTTAGTTATAGCGGTTGTAAACCAGCATATAACTGGGGCGCACCACCCAGTAGGTACTGCAAAACTCTGCACCATCCCGAAAAAAACATGTCAAAGGCTTGCTAAGCATGGAACCCGACAGTTATACATGGTTGGAAAGTTTTATCTATGGCTACAATGGCTTTCCATGTTATAGTATCCAATCATCCTCTGGCTTCATCAAACATGGCTAGTTGCTCTTATTCATTTTAACCCCGAAGGGGGATGGTTTGATGCAGAGACAGCTAGATCCTCCGATTAAAAGAAAAAGTGAGTTGTAGTAGCCATAGCAATCATTGGGGACCCCAAGAGACACTATCACGCAAGGGAAACCACCAAGCTAAATGGAGGTATATTTGGATGTAGTCTACAGAAAATACTGTAAATGATGAACCGTAATTACAACAATTGTTTACTAACTGTCCTTCTGAACATTGTAATTAGGGCTTGTCATCTGGATCTAGCGGACTTACCACGTGAATGTACAGAAATAAATCACTGACCTGTGAATACGACCCTTAAGAAACAATCGCTGGGCAATGCAACATACCCCCTGGTAATTTATCATAGCTATTGAAAATGATCATTTATAGTTGATTTACCTATTATCAATGGTGATTTTCCATAGCTATGTTAGTTTGCCAGAGGGTATATATTCCCGTTTACAGCAGAAACAGAAACTACTATTAAATGCCCAACATATGTTTCTACATAGCCGAAAAACTCGGATGTGGACCGTTTCTCAACTTGGGTAAAGGTCACAAATGGGGCACCCTTTTGGACCCATCTGTCTTGGAATGACATCCTTAGTGCCCCGTCTCCGTTTATGATTTGTCTATATTTTATTCGGTTAAAAACTGAATTTGCGGTATAATGTAAAGTTGAAATTCATCAGCATTGTGTAGTATATGCCCATTGTACTATATATATATATATGTTAAAACTGGTGGCTGACCTACCAACACCTGTGCATTCCTATGCACCAACCAATCGGGCTTCTTTTGATCTCGAGCGGAGATAGAGTCCCTGCGGTCATGCGACAACTGGCATAGGTGAGAGGTGCTCACACAAGCTGAATTCAACACTGGTAATAATTATTTTATATAAATCATCTTCTGTTTTCTCCAGTGTTGTAGATGGAAATTCAAATCTGCGTCACCCTGCAGATCTCACACAGCTTGATACAAAACTGCTCTCACAAAGTCATGCAAAACTGATCTCTGGAGATCACTTCTTCAAACGACGGGTCATGGTGGTGCCGGGAATCAGTGGACCCTGATTCGCACCTTCATCAGCAAAATGATGGCTCAGAAAATCACACAG
>Ga0126342_10007548_pt1 | contig 19443 bp, 9 predicted proteins | sample Cyp1metagenome_FD_92528 | JGI IMG/M metagenome (GOLD analysis project Ga0126342, IMG submission 92528) | Coral microbial communities from Lord Howe Island, Old Settlement Bay, Australia - Cyphastrea 1 metagenome | ecosystem: Host-associated > Invertebrates > Cnidaria > Coral ... | reverse complement strand
TATCATATAATAACCATAGAATAACCATAGAATAACCATATGATAATCATGGAATAACCATAGAAGTATCATATAATAACCATAGAATAACCATAGAATAACCATAGAATAACCATAGAATAACCATAGAATAATCATATAATAACCATATAATAACCATAGAATAACCATAGAAGTATCATATAATAACCATAGAATAACCATAGAATAACCATAGAATAATCATATAATAACCATAGAATAACCATAGAATAACCATTTATAAATTTCAGCCACCCCTCACCAGAAGCCCTGAGCCCTGCTCCGATGTTTTGAAATGGATCTCAGGATGGCACTGTCCTTTTCAGTGGTCCCGGAGGCCTGGTAGCCGTAGCCAGACGTAGCCATGGAGACCTGGAATTTATCTCTTGGGAAATGAAGCCAGGGGTCATAGATGTCCTAGATATCTTGGGATATCCCGGAAATATGGAAATATATATATATACTGTACTTATTACATCTTATTACCATAGATGTCCCAAATTCCCATTGCTTGGTTGATGAAAAAAGAGGGTTTTGAAGGTTTGCCCCTTGAACAACAGGTTTGTTTGATGATAGATGATGATAGATGGTATACCAAACCGGGCCCTCTATTTTTACCAAAAGGGCATTATTGGGGTAACATTGTGTAGCAGAAAATCAAACCATCCTGGTGAAACACACTTTCCCCTACGTCTTTTTTTGGGGTCACCCTCTGGTGGTTTGCATCGAGTCATCGAGCTAAAAGGGGACATTTCCAGCCATGGCAATGATTGTAGCGGGGTGCATGTCATGATATTCCATGATTATTCCATTATCATAAACACCCCGATGAACTGTGGTCTCAATTTTTTGTGGAAATTCCCAAGAAAAAACCATGGTTTCGAACTTGGGTGTGTTTAGTATTATATAGGGGGAAGGGATTGTATCCCCATTAAACCACCATAAAAATCTCAGTTAAATCACCGTGGCGCCTGTCCTTCGAGGTTGCGGTCCCCGTTCTGTTCTGAAAGAATTGTCACAATGGGTATCAAGCTACATGTTCGAACAAAAAAAATAAACGGCATAGGCATATATACGTTATACATTGGACATTATACAGTATATGTATATACATATGTCCGGCTGAAGTAGCATATCTATTTTTTTTCGAAAGCTTCCGCAAGAGGCTATACATACCTGGGGCGCTCTAAGTACCAGAAACAAGTGTGATATTCAACAGAACCTACTTTTTGAACATCCGGGATGGGAAAGACTTGAAAAATTGAATTATCGCAATTTTTGTCATTTCAGGGGTTCTCGGGTTTTTCACACGCTTTGGCCGGCCTTTCCATTACATAGTAAGTATGTCAACTTGGCTGAAGATATGAAAAAGGCAATCCCCAAAAAATTTGGTCGATATGTCTGAGCTAAACTCTCACGACAAGTTGAAAACAGGTTTGCCACAGTAATTTTTTGTGGAAACCCAAAAAACCCGAAACATTTATCGCGGACATTTGCGGGAAGATCGCAATTTGACAGATTTTTCAGCATGGCCATGGCCCAAGAACTTCAAGACCTCGCCTCTGAAAATCCCAAGCAATTCCCCGAATCAAAAGGTGCCCAGACTTTATTGGAACGAGGCGGCAAAACCGCGGCAAAATCCATGGATTTTTTTTGGTTTTCCGCGTTGAAAAAACCAAGATGGTCCATCGCGTTTCCTGGTATTTATTTCTTTTTGCGGTGTGTAAATATGATACCATATATACAAAGTGGGGCCCCCTAGATAGCTAAGTTTGTTTATAACTCCAATTTCACTATGGTTTATGGTACTTACAACGAACTAGTTATTGGGGCTTATAGACCAACTTAATTATAACTAGGGGGCCCCACATTGTACAATTCATCACATTATACATTATATATATGGTACTATAATGTACTATATATACACTGGTTGGTGGTTTCAAACATTTTTTTTTCCATTTCATATATGGGATGTCATCCTTCCCATTGACGAAGTCATATTTTTCAGAGGGGTAGGGCTCAACCACCAACCAGGTTATTATTAACCATCATTAACCATATAATAACCATATAATAACCATATATTAACCATTTAAGACCACCAACCATATATCTAGTCCAATGGTTTATTCGTACTATATATAAAAACCATATAATAACCATATATTAACCAACCACTAACCAACTATATAAAAATAGATACATATAGAACCACTAATAACTAACCACTATAACAACCATATAATAACCATATATTAACCAACCACTAACCAACTATATATATATATTAACTAACTATAATAACCATATATTAACTATATATATGAACCAACATTTTAACCAGTACATGTATAGATACAAAAGTCGCCATGCCTCGAACTCCGCCATGCACCCGTCAGGCCGGACAGCGAGTGCGGCAGCAGTCTGTGCCAAGCACGGTGCGGATGCGTAGACTTGATCTGCGCCGGAAATGGATGGCTGGTTGAATGGGGATATAAACCAAGAATGTTGGAATATATATATATATATATGATATGACATGATAGGATAGAAATAGATTTAACAATCAGAAAACGGTGATTTTTCGTGGGATATTCATGGCATAAATGACTTACCAACTAATGAATCTCATCCCCCCGAGGAGATGTAAAATAGATGGAAAACAACTGGATGAGTAGTTGAACGGTTGAACCTGAGAAATAACGGAATACCCTCTGGTAAACATACAAAAAACGATGGAACCTCACCATTTTAATGGGAAAATCAACTATTTCAATGGCAATTTTCAATAGTTATGTTAGTTTACCAGAGGGTAATGATGGAATTTCACCCAGAAATGATATGAATGGACGGACTAGTGGGGAAATCAGCTGAAATTAAACAACCCCAGAAACCCTTTAACAAAGGGATAAAAACATATATTTGGAATCATAGAATGGGGATGTTTAATATGAATGGGGATTGGGATTATAATTACATAATCTTTGCATGACTTTGTGACTGTCCAAAAATGAAATGATGCAAAAGCTTATCAAATTCAGGTATTCTAAATTCAGACAAATTTAAATGGGAATGGATAAACATGTCAAGCACAGGGGACCGGAAATTGTAATATGCAAGACTATTTTAAATATCTTTGGTAGTAAGGCATGCTATGTTGGGATACTAACTTTGATCATGCCCATATCTGAGAGGGTCATATTTGAAAGTTGCTCCCTATCACAGGTACACTCTGAAAATTCAACTGGAAAACCCTCTATTTGTGCAAAATTTATTTACAAAGTGAGGCCCCCTAGTTATGTTTGTTGGTTTATAACAACCTTTAACTATAGTACATATCATGTTATATCACCAGAAACCATAGAATTCACCAAATTATATACCAACTTAGCTATCAGAAATAAACTATATATACCCTCTGGTTATTTAACATAGCCATGGTATAGATGGCCCAGAGAAATAGATGGTTTACCGAACTTAAAATGGTGGATCTTTCCATGGCTATGTTAGTCATAACCAGAGGGTATATATATATATGTATATATATATAGTTATATCATGTTATATCCCCCAGAAACCATAGAATTCACCAACTTATAAACCAACTTTGCTATCAGAAATACACTCTATATCTATATCTATCTCTGTATATATATATATCCATATGAAATCCCATCAAATCCCAGCATTTTTCCCAGTGAAACCACCGGATGTTTCCTACGATTTGAATGGCTGCGTTGATGAACACAGGGTCACCCAATTGCTGATCCTTCCAATATATATATAGTATCCCCAAAAAGAGAAACAGTAATTAATTTATTACTATTTTGGGTGGATTTCCTTTGGGGCTTGTTATATATGTAGATACATGCTATAGTAGATTTTTTCCATGCCAAGAAAACAACACCGAAAACGGGTAGATTCATCAAACGGGCCAAAAAAAAGACGTCCAGGTTATTTCGCACCTCACGGTCGAGTCCACTTCCACGTCGGGGCGTCAGAATGGGGGATCCATTCTGAAAAATGGGTGGTAAAAATGGCATTGTTTTACCTGCATTACAAGAATAGATGTGTTTAATTGTGCTTACGTGTACATATAATTATATACATATAATTATATACATATAATTATATACATATAATTATATACATATAATTATATACATATAATTATATACATATAATTATATACATATAATTATATACATATAATTATATACATATGTAGTGGTGTGTGTTGGACCTACTGCGGTCTGACGTTGTTGATACCTTTTTTTGGTGGGCGGGCAGAAGGACGAATGTGAGGCGGATACTGAGACAAGACTCGGAATATCGCCTTCAACCAGTAGGTTTGGTGATGATAGAAGGTGACCTAAGCCTCTAAGCTGTTCTCAGTTAGTGGATCACTGTTGGTTTAACGAGTGAGTAGCCTCTGGTAATTTAATCTAGTCAGAGAGTGATGGAATATGCCCCATTTATAGATGATTTGCATTGATTTACATTGATTTACCCATTGAAATGGGATTTCTCCAGAATTCTCGCGGGAGTTTTGCTCTTGAAATTCTCTGTTCAACGAACTTCCACAGCGCTTTTCGTATCGAGCAGATCGCCTCAAATCGCCATGTTCCCAGGATTGTCTTGAAACTCTTGAAGCCCGTCTTCTGGCAGGTGCGGTTTCCCTTAAAAACACTCAATTTATGGTCCCAAAATTGGGAGAATGTCCCACTTGTTTGTGTAAACCCCTAGAAAAAACCACGGTTTTGTTTGTTTGGGGCTGTTTAGTATGTGGAAGGGATGAACATATCCCATTCATATCAGCATTAAGATGGAGCATTTCCCCATGATTCCATAATTAGTTCATACTAGGGCCATATTACATTCATAGTTTCCCCATTCATGTCCCATGAAAGGCGAAACGTACAGTAGTTAGTTGGATATTCCATATGGTTTCCATGGTTTCATTTCCATACATACACTATACATTATACCCTCTGGTTATTTAACATAGCCATGGTATCGATGGCCCATAGAAATAGATGGTTTACCTATTAAAAATGGTGATTTTCCATGGCTATGTTAGTCATAACCAGAGGGTATATATTTCATGGTTTCATATTACGCCATATTACGCCGTAATATACATCCTGGAATCGAGGATTGGGCTTCAGTTTTTTTTCCTCGCAAAGTCATCTACCAGGCCCTAGAAGAATGGTGCGAGCGACTGCACAAAAAACGGGAAACAACTTCAATAAAGGGGTTTCTTAAAAGGGGGGAATCCCCAATAGCTGGATGGTTTATAATGGAACATCCTATTGAAATGGATGATTTGGGGGTAACCCCATTTTTATGAAACCTCCATATGATCGAAAGGAAGCCCAGATTCTGGCTTTGAATTTGACACCAAGGTGGAGATGCTGTGTTGAAGCGCGAAACAGAAATGAGTCCGGCGGGAAAAAATACAGGCCCCCAGGCTCCAGAAAAAGGAAAGCAAGACGCCCGACTTGAAGGAGTTGCACAACAAGGAAAAACTCGTTGAATAGACTGATGCTTGGTGGTTAATGGTGGTTAATGGTGGTTAATGCTGGTTAATGCTGGTTAATGCTGGTTACTTGACAGATCAGAAAAGGAAGCAGTTCGCAGTGCCGCAGTGCACACCATATTTTTCCATTCTCCAACTGGCCAATGGGATGACTTCCAGTCCAATGAGTTGCATTATCTTTTAATCGTAACACTTCAATCAAGTATAAACCTATAATATATATATAATATATATATATATTAAACATCAATAGACGCCATTAGGACATAACTATGATATAACAACGCTAATTTAGGCTTCCATATTTTTTCCACATAACCAGGGGGTGTCCTTAAGACGTTAGATCGGTGGATGGGCCCCTGGGTTATTGCAGCGCATAGGATCTGCAAGGATAAAGATCGGAGGCCTGAAATCAGCGAAATTCTTCCGTTTGGTAAGTCTGAAAAATGAATACTTGTCTCTAATTTTTGTACCAAGCAAAAAGGCAGCCTCAATTAATTCATGTCTATTGTTATATCATAGATCTATATATCCGATTCATTCCGATTCCCTCGTGAATAGATGTTACATCAAGGGCTATTTCAGGTCAGTTTATGGGCTATTCTATGTGCATGGTCCAAAGATGGGCGTTCTACCGCACTCGAACGGGAAATCCTATTCAGAAAATCATGATAAGCTGGTTGGTGGTTTGGAACAGCCGAGTTGGCCCGAACCTCCCAGGGGTACGGTAGGGCTAGCAAATCTCGGGTTGGTCTGTTCATTTTGGTTTGCCATGGCCCGAACGTTTCCCATGGACTGGTCTGAGCTTGATCAAGGATCCAATCTTTCACTGGTTTGTAAGACCCTCCTTTTCGATGTGGAGCATGAACGACATGTGATGGTGGCTTTTCCTTCTAAGAAGAAATTTCATCTTACTGGTCTGCTTGAAGCGGGGTTTGAAAGCTACACTTTGTTTGATGCCAAACTGGTGACGCAATTTCCAGTACCATTGGTGGCCCTTTCCTCTGCCAGCAGTGTCTTGGGGCACAAGGAAGTGACATGGGATAGCCTCATGTCGGTGATCGATATGTGCTGTGGCTTCGGGGGTTTTTCTCAAGGGATTTTGCCATGTGGTTTTCACACTTCAGTTGCTGTTGATCATAACGACAAGATGCTTCGGCTGATTTCCAATGTTTCCAATGTGCCTTTGGTGTTGGGGGATGTCGGTGACAAAGCTACCATTTGTATGACCTGGAAAGAATCGCAGGGATCTCGCACAATGACAGGAGGGTTCAGCTGCCAACCGTTTTCGTCCCTCGGAGACGGGAAAAGTTCGGCTGATTCGCGTTCCAGCTGCCTGACAAAGCTGCTCCATGCAGCCTTCTTTTTGCGTGTACATATCGTAGTATTGGAGTGCGTTGCACCTGCAGCTCAGGATTCCTTTGTGAAAGCAGAGATTGAATATTTTTGCAATGTCACTGGATTCTTTTGCACGCAGCGATCCATGAAGCTCGATCAGATTTGGCCATGCAGAAGACACCGATCGTTTTGGGTTTTGTCATCACCTCTGGTTGGTGAAATCCTTGTGCCAGAATTGTTTTGCCCACACGTGGTTCCTTCAGTTGAAAACCTTATCCCTTTCATTTCTCCTTGGGACCAAAATGATGAAGATGCTTTGAAACTCTCTGAGTATGAAAGAAATGTGTTTGGAGGGAATGATGGGGATTTTTCGAACTTTCTGCTGAATGCCAAGGGAGTCTCCCCTTGCGCTTTGCACGCCTGGGGAAACCAACTGACCGAATGCCCATGTGGATGCCGCCCGTGTGGACTCTCTGCACACCGGCTTGCTGAAAAAGGCCTCTTTGGCCTCCTTGTACAAAGTGCGGTTGATGGCAATGGGGTGTCCCACATCCGGCATGTTCACCCGAGTGAGGCAATGGCACTGAATGGAATGGACCCGACGTTGGATTTTGGGCTTAACCCAAGATTGACCCTTTCTGCTGTTGGACAACTTGCCAGTCCTTTGCAGGTGGTCTGGATCATGGCTGCTGTTTTGCATCAAATTGTCCAGTTGCGATTTGGCAAAGTTGACTTTTCAGCGGAAACCCAATTGCAAGCATATATGTCATGGATCATCATGAAGTGTGGTCAGGTTTGGCCTCCAACAAGTGATTCCCCCCAAGTGGACAAATTTGCTTCGCTTTTGAAATGTTGGGAACCAGTTGAACATTTGTCCCTCGAAGAGTTGATGTTTCCTCAAAGATGGGTCAACAGAATTGAAGGGCAGGTGACTATTGCTGCCATTCTGGACGTCCTTTTCCGTGACGCACAGCAGAAACCATCCCTCCCGTTGAGTTGTGACTTGGATGAGGATACCCCTATGGAAGATGCTGAAACTCCTTGGTTGGATTCACCCTGCATTACTGATGATCCCACAGCATTTGCTGGCATTGATGCGGCCTTCTGTACTGTGATTTTTGATGAAGAATCTCAAGCGCCTGTGAAAATCAATCCTTTGGTGGGGTCCACTTTGCAAGAGCTCATTTCCGCCCATGTGAAACTTGTAGGTCCATGCAGTATCCAAAGATGCGTTGATGGCAATGGCCAAAGTTTGCCATTGAACCATTGCCTTGCTGTTGGGGAATTGATTCATGTGACCTTGCAGTCAGTGCCTGAACAGATGCCAGGTGTCCCCGCTCATGTAAAGGAACCTGCGCCGACAAAATTGGATGCTGATGTCTCTTTGACTGCGGAGTGGTCACAACCGGTGGCTGAGTGTGTAGGCAAACCTTCAGTGTTTGACATTGGGGAGTGTTCAGTTTCACAGATCCACAACCAAGCTGAGTGGTTGAATGCTGATCCGCTTTTGGGTTTGAAAGGAGACCAGTTTCTCATGCTGTCCACCCCACAGATCGCCAATCCTCACCAACTGTGGTCAGTACGCAACCAATTTCTGCAGGTGAAAGACCGAATGAACATCCTTGAAAACCAAGGTGCAATTTGTTCCGATGATGAACTCAGGTTTCACTTGTTTGCACTCAGCCAAAAGTACATCGAAGTCCAGGTCAAATTTTCCAATGATCCAGTCAAGCAAATGGTCACCATTGACCCATTGATTGCCTCAGCTTGGTTACAGGGGAAAGCGTTCTTGTGTGAGAACTGGGGGAAAGATCATGGATTTGTTCATGCTCAGTCGTTGCCACTTGCCACTGTTTTCAAGTTGGGATCACATTGGGTCCCTGTTGCTATGCATCCGGTAGGTGACACCCTGAATGCTTTTGTTTGGGATGCAGATGGTGGTGACCATCTTCAACTGAATGAAATCATTGAAAGGTTGGGTTTGCCCATGGGATTTGTGACGGTGTGCATCCAAAGGGATCGGCGTATGTTCTTCACATCCGAATTGTGTGGCACTTTGGCAATTGCATATTTGCACAGCATGTTTTTGCAAGCTCAGCTGCCTGCAAACCATACGGAGACCTCTCAACGATTTCTTCTGTATCGTGAGGAGTTTGTGAAGTCCTTGTCCTCTTGTGACATCACCCGCAGACCATGGGTTTGGGCTAGTGGAGATCCTGCTTCAAGTAGTGGTCCAACGCCTGCACCAAATGACTCCATCCAATTGCCTGACGCTGCTGCGTGACCAAAGGCTTGATCTCATGTCCGAACACAAAAATGCTGTTGCCGATGATGAAATCCGTTTTCACATTTTGCATATTATTGCCAGGTACCATGAAATTAGGTCTCAGCGGAATCAGGAACCTGATGCAAAATATCTTTTCTTTGAGCCGCTGGTTTTCACATGCTGGGAATCCATAGGCAGAACCATCTCTGCCAGATGGTGCGAACGAAATCCTGAAGTCCGGTCACAGGGCAAACAAATCCTGACTGCATTCTTGCTCGAGAATCATTGGTTCCCATTTTGGATTGTGCCGCATGAGGATTGCCTGACTTTCCATACGATTGCACATGAAACTGCCGATGCCCAGCAGTTCCGTGATGTGTGTGCCTGTATTGGACAGCAACTTGGATTCCCTCTGTTTGCGTTGCATATCTCACCCTCGAGATTGCCCAGCCACGACATGTGTGGCACAGCCGCAATGATGTTCTTGGCTCACATTGTCCACGGTGCGACAATGCCTGATGATTTGGACGCATTGGTTACCCTGCATACCAATATGAGGGCGACTTTTGTTGCTGATCTGTACACCAAGTCTGAAGTTCCTGCTCCAGTCATTTGGGGTAATGGATTTTGCTCAGGGGAATCAGGGCTACTCCCTAGAATGCCCTGCTTGGGAATGCCAGTCAAACCAGAGCCTCAACTTGACATGCGAAACCCACCAGCTGATTGCGTTGGAAGCCACCCCATCATGCCTCCTGAGGAATTTGGGTGGACCCAAGTGGTGCATTTGATCCGACTGATGTTGCCAGTGGATGTGACGGTCCCAACTTTGCATGTTTTTGATGGTATCGACTCCCATTCATGTGAACATTTGAATACTTTGGCCATGGACGCTACAGAGATGAAGTTTCATCTCTCTGTTTTGAATGCTGGTCTGAGGGACATTGACGTCGATTGTGACATCCCCCAGTTGACGATTTTGAACGAACTCAATGAGGTCTTGTCAGCACTGTCTGCCTTTGTCCATGGTAAGCATCATGTTGGCATTCATGTCGGTCTTGTCAACTGCCATTGGGTCCCCGTTGTCTTTGTCCGACATGTTCATGTTGTCCGTGCCTTTGTCCCAGCTGCCTTGGTCCGAGTGATCCAGCCTCATTTCGAAGCCTCGAGGGTGATTGTCCAAGCGGTTGCCCATGATGACTCCCACAACTTGTGTGGTGCTTTTGCTTTCAATGTGGTTGCGAGCATGATTGGGGTTGAAACATTGATTGGCAGCATTGAAGACCTTGAATGTCAACACATGCAGCTCAAAGGTGATTTTCTCTGCAGTGGTTCATTTGAGAACTTGTCAGGATGCATCGGTTTTGGTCCTCAAGGTACCCTGTTGAAAGAATTAACAGCCGAGCTCTTGCAACACGGCGTCCCTAGCCATCTTGCTGAAACACGTGCCAAAGATGCCATCAGTGTGATCGGTAGTGACCAATTGCTCACAGCGATGAAACACAAGCAACCCTGGCGCCAGTTGAAAACATTGGGGAATCAGAAGAAGTTCAAATTTGTCCTCCCTTCTGAATTGGCCCAGGTGGTTGAATCCAAACCCAGTGGAGGTGGAAAAGGCAAGGGTAAGACTGCAGGAAAACACCACACACCTGTGGAGCTTGACCCTAACAAACTGCAGATTGTTGACGGGGTGTTCCGTGCCCAAAACAAGATCATCCCGCAAATCCATGTCAAACAAATTGGCCCTGTTAGCTCAGGTGTCATTTTAATGACGCTCGCTGAAGCAGAACCTTATCTGCGTACTGCCAGGTGTGTATCTACAGAACCTTTGGCCCTTGCCATTCTGCACAACCCGGATGCACAAATCTCCACTGCTTTGCCGCATGCGAATGTGACAGTCCCTTGCAGATGCACTGTGGACAAAGAACCTGTCCTTGCAGACGCGACATTGGTCCAGATTGGCCAAGGGTTAGTTGAGAAGCATGTTCACAGTGACTTGGTCGAGCTTGACACCTTGGAAGTTGTCACCCTCAAATTCCTGGTTTACCGTGATGAAATCCCGTGCTCATGGGAGGAGTTTTGCAAAGCACCCATCAAGTTCCTGGTGAATGCGTTTCCTTTGTTGCGTAGATGTCAGGAAAAAGGGTGCCAATGTGACAGGTGGCACAACCCGGAGCAGTTGGATGTCCGAGAACCGATCCTAGATGTCTGGCGTCGCCAGTTCCTCCATGTTGGTTTTAAACCGGCTCCAGCAGAAAAAGCAGACATCTTCTCAGTGTGTGTGCGGGTACCGGCTCAGCTCCTTGTAGGCCTCCTGGCTGCCAGCGGTAATTCAGGTGCGTATGGAGAACCAAGAACTGCTGATGGAGTTGAGATTCTTCCTGAGTATACGGTGGTGTGGTCCCCCAAGCTCAATGTTCAAGAGTTAATGCACCTGAAACAAACCAATCCTGCGATTATCGGCATTGCGCGGGTGGGAGAAAGAAGGGGCTTACGCGTGCAGTCTTCCCAAGCTGCCAAGATTCATCAGTTGGTTAGGCCAGACACTGTGTATCTCCCACAAGGACAAAGATCCATGTTCTTGGTGGGTCCCTTTCCATTTGGAGTCGATAGATCCGCAATCTGTAGGGCGATGAAACAAGCAGGTTGGGAATGTCGACCCTTGCAACCATCGGCACCACTTCCAGGAAAAGGTTCCATGTGGATTGTACAAGCTGTGGATGAGCCAGTCAACACAATCATTCCCACATCGCATGGTGAAGTAGTCATCACACGACATCGGCCTGACCCAGTCAGCAGACAGCCAACGCATGCCCCAGTTGCATCTGCGGCTACGCTTGCCCTGTGTGGAGCTCAGTCCAGTAAACCGCTGGTTGATAATGATCCTTGGTCGGTGAAAGATCCCTGGGGTGGGTTCAAGCCCAGTTCAGTGGCCCATGCAGACAACACTGAGAGCATGCAACAATTGGAACAAAGGGTCCAAAATGCAGTCCTTGCAAAAATCCCTGCACCATCCATGGAGGATGACATGCCGGAAAGAATGAGCATGCTAGAAGGCCAAGTGCAACAACTCATGGTGAAGCAGCAAGGATTAGAAGGCCAGTTCCAAGATTTCTCTGCACAGCAGGGTCAACAACTCAGTGCAATGCAAGTTCAAATCAATAACCATGGACAGCAATTACACGGGCATATGGAAAACCAGAATCAAGCTATCCAATCGATGTTTGCGCAACAAATGGAGCAGATCAGAGGACTTTTGTCCAAGCGACCCAGAGATGAATTTGAGTGATGGTACGGGCAGGGGCACCTTTTGGTACTTCTCGGCATTTTGCTGTCTCTGATGTTTGTTTACCAGTGTGCCCTGGGCCCTTTTGCATTTGCATGTTCATGGCTGTTCCCTATGATAGCTGTGTGCCGTCGTAAGCCATGTTGCCACACACACACCCGTTTCCTTTGGGGTATTTTGATTTTGCTTTTTGGTTGCCGTCTTGGTGAAGCCTCCAATCCAGGCCCACTTGATGATGGAAGTTTTGTCATAGGTGCCTTTAATCCGTCAGGGTTGCCAGGAAAGGCTCCTTATGTTGCTGCGCACCTTACCCATGGGGACATTTGGGCGGTGTCTGAAACGCACTTGTGCAAGAAAGGTCACAATGACTTCAAAGCTGGTTTGAGATTTGCGCAAAGCCCTTACAAGTATTTCGTTTCTGGCCATCATGTTCCTGGAAATACATCCAAGACCCACCATGGACAATGGAAGGGGGTGGCATTGCTTTCCAAACACCCTACTCGAGCATTGCCGATTCATGGTCCGGTGGAAGTGTATGAGTCTTCCAGAGCATTGGTGACAGCCACTCTGTTGGATGAAGTGTGGATTACTGGAGGTGTGGTTTATGGTGAACCAGACGGACATTTATATCCTCACCATCAACAGCATAACGAATTTTTGCTACAAGCAGTTGTCAGTCAGGTATGTGGTCTCTCAGCTGGACCCAGGTTTGTCGCAGGAGACTGGAATTGCCTGCCTTCTAGCTTGCCGGTTTTTGAATTACTCTCCAGCTTTGGATTTCGTGACATACAAGATGTTGCTTGGGACAAATGGGGATTTCAACCACAGGTAACCTGTCAGAAAAAGACTAGGAAGGACTATTGCTTCCTGTCCCCTGAACTTCAAATGCTCATGACAGGGTACAATGTCCTCGACGATGTTTGGCCAGACCATGCGCTCTTGCAAGGAACTTTTGCGAAGTTGTCCCAAGCTGTTCCACGGCAGATTTGGATCACACCGGCTGAACTTTGGTGGCCCAAACAATGGGAGGCTGATCCTACTGTTTGGAATCATGCGCCAGGTACCCCTGACCAAAGGTATGTTGCTGTTTGGAAGCACCTTGAAGATCGGGCCGTTTTGGCCTCTGCAGTGCCTGTTTCAAAAGCGAGCTTGGGGAGGGCTTGCACCACCTCCACGAAACCTGTCCAAGGGGGGAAAATTGCACCTGTCAAGAGGGGCCGAAGTGGTGATTTTACTCCCCAATTTTTGTGCGCCTCCTTCAGACATGCTCAGTGGATAAGGCAGGTTAGGAGGTTACAGTCCATTGTGCACTTCCTCAGAAAATGCCAGCGAGACCACCCTCATGCGTTGGCAGTTTGGGGATCAATCATACGTGCCAAGGGTTTTCCTCCATCCTTTTGTCAGTGGTGGCTCAGCAGTAAGTTCCGAGTGCATGGGGCTCCAGCCACGATTCCCATGTACCCACCTGAACCCACTGTTGCAGAAAAGATTTTTGAGTCAGTTGCACTTGCCATCCGTGAACTTGAAGGCCAGCTTAAGAAGTCCTCCCGTGCCTATGCCAGGTTGCGTAGAGAAAACAACCCCAACATGATTTTCCAAGATATCAAAACTCATCCTGACAAGGGGGTCGACCTTCTCCTGCGCCCAAATGAAGCAATAATTCAAGAAGTGCGTACTGATGAAAATGCATTGGTCCTTGATCGGCCCTTTTCTCATCAGCAGGAGTGTCCGCTTGTTTGCAATGGCCAGCCTATTGAGGTGATCCATGCGGAAGATGATTGCTTGTGGATTCAAGACACTTCACAGGTCCAAAAAGGAGACAAGGTTACTCAGTTGGTGAGAATAGGTAGAGAACAAGAACTGAATGAAGCCTTTTTGCAGGCGTGGAAAGAGAAATGGGGCAGACATGCGAATGTTCCACCCAGTAGATGGGAAACAATTTTGAGTTTTGCACGAGCAAAGCTGCCCACTGTTCCGATGCGATGGCCATCTCTGGACCCAGGGACTCTTCGTGCCGTCATTTGTCAAAAGAAGTCTGCAACTTCCCATGGCTTGGATGGAGTCACTCTTAAAGACTTGAAGGCGCTGCCTTCCAGTGCCTTGCAAAATTTCTGTGACATGTTTTGTTGGGCAGAAGCCACCGGGGAATGGCCTTCGCAAGTGACGGCGGGTCGTGTGACCAGCCTTGCCAAATGTGACATGCCAAAGAGCCCCATGGATTTTCGACCCATTACGGTTTTCAGTTTGCTGTACAGGAGCTGGGGATCCTATCACTCCAAAAAGATCCTGCAAGCCCTTGACCCTGTATTGCCAGCTGGACTTTTTGGTTCAAGACCACAATGCTTTGCGGGGCAAGTTTGGTCCCAAGTACTTTGGATGGTGGAAAATGCTCAGCAGCATTCTATCGGCCTGTGCGGCCTCCTTGCTGATTTGCAGAAAGCATTCAACATGTTGCCAAGAGTAGTTGCGATTGAAGTGTGTGCTATTTTGGGTGTGCCTCTTAATGTGTTGATAGGATGGGCGGGAGCATTGAGCCAAATGCAGCGGAGATTTCAGCTTCGCCAATCCATGAGTCCACCCATCTTCTCCACATGCGGGTTCCCCGAGGGGGATGCACTTTCATGTGTTGCCATGTTGGTAGTTGATTTTGTCTACCACGAATGGTTTAAGCACTACTTGCCGCTGGTTCAGCCTATTTCGTATGTTGATGATTGGCAGCTGATTGTCTGTGATCCTTCGTTTTTGGCCCCTGCTGCAAAAGCCTTGGATGATTTGGTTGACGCCCTTGATCTTGTGCTTGACAAAAAGAAAACCCATGTCTGGGCCGTTTTGCCAGAGAGTAGAACCCTGCTTCGGCAACAAGGTTTCAGATTGTCTGCGTTTTGTAAAAACTTGGGTGCGCACCTCCAATTCACAAAGCTTCATACTAATGGGGTCCAAATGGAAAGAATCCAATCTCTTCAAGGTTTGTGGCCGAGGTTGCGTTTGTCTGTGTGTGGCTACCACTTAAAGGTTCGTGCCTTGAAGTGTGCTGCTTGGCCTCGAGGTTTGCATGCGATTGCGGCCACGACCATAAGCCTTAGTACGTTTCAAACCATGCGAGCTGGTGCCATGAAAGGGTTGGGTGAAGATCATGCCGGGAGCAACGCTCTCCTTCATTTGGGACTGATTGAATCACCGCAAGCCGATCCCCATTTCTGGTGCATCCAGCAGACCTTCAGGTTTGTGAAAGACTGCGGTCGCTTTGACGTTGTGCAAGACACACTCTCTGACATGGCACAGGGCATTATCCCGGCACACAATAGTATCACCGCAACTTTGATGCAGCGTGTTCAGTTCCTGGGATGGAGCGTTGATGTGAAGGGCTTCCTTGTTGACGCTTTTGGGCCATTTTCCTTGTTTGACATTTCATGTGCTGAACTTTTCCTGCGGTTGGAGTGGCAATGGCTCCATGTAGTGCAAAGTGCGACTCAACATCGCATTGGTATCGCAGGTCTCGAGCATGTGTGGCCACAGTCTACTAGAGGTTGGTTGAGTGCCCAAAATCCCAGTGACCAAGCTCTTTTTCGGAAAATCCTCAACGGCACCCACATAACGCAGGATGGGAAAAAGTATTGCCAAACCATTGAAGAAGACACATGTCCATATTGTCTCTGTAGTGATAGCAGATTTCACCGGTTTTGGCAATGTGAGCATTTTGCATGGGCGCGTGAAGGTTTGCCCGATGACTTTATGGAAACAGTGTGTGAATTACCTGAGGCGGTGACTTGTTTCGGCTGGGATCTCAAACCGTCCACCATGGCTGAATGGTGGGCCTATTTTGTGCAATTGCCTATGCCGGCGCACCTGCGCCCCATGAAAGTGAGTGGACGCATGAACCTTTTCACTGACGGGAGTTGTTTCCGCCAAAGCCAGCCACATTTGCGTTTTGCTGCTTGGGCTGTCGTCTTGGCAGCTGATGAATCAGAAAACCTTGCCAACACACATATCATTGAGAGTGGTGAGTTGCCTGGGTTATTGCAGAGCTCGGTGCAAGCGGAAATTTTTGCAGTACTGAGAGCGATTGAGTTTGCCCATGTCTGTAAAACTGATTGCACCATTTGGACTGATTGCTCGGCAGTTGTGCGTAGGTTGCGGAAGATCCTCCAGGGTTCAGAAGTGAAACCCAGCAGTGTTCATGCTGACCTGTGGAACCGAATCCAAAGCATGGTTCAAGGTAGCTCCGTAGCCATTTGGGTTGAAAAGGTTGAAGCTCACCAACAAGTTTCTGCTGCGTCGACCCCCCATGAAATTTGGAAGATTCGACATAATGCCATTGCTGATCGTGAAGCGGTTGCTGCCAACCTCAGACGCCCTCACAAGTTCTGGGACCTGGCCTCTCGCCACATGGATGCAGTTGCATATGTTGAAAGAAGTAATTATTTGTGCAGGAATGTTTTGCTTTTGATCAGTCAAGCTGTGATGCGTGATCATGATTCCGAAGAACCGTCTTGTCTGGATAACCTTGGTAGTGTTGCGACACAGCCTTTGCCAAGTTGGACGGGCCTCAAAACCTTAACTCTGCCTTCACAAGCCATTCGCTGGTATGGGGAAGAACTGGTTAGGATTGTGGTGAGTTGGTTTTGGGACGTTTTGTACACTAGTACTGCTTCAATGAAATGGGTTTCCCATCTGCAGCTGTACGCGGATTTTATGGGTGCTACGGGAAATCCTGGTCCTGTAAAGTTGCAAGGATGGAAGAACGGGGCAACCGTCCCCCACTTGGCTTTGAAGGGTTTTTCATACAAAACAAGAACGAAATGGTTCACCAAAATTCTCAAAGAATGTCTGCGCCACATGGGGCAGAAGATCGCGTACACTGTTGGTTTGCCTCACTCCAACATGGTCTGCATGCATACTGGTGTCATGGCGGTTCCGTGGCCAGATGACCGTTTGATCGCTGTTGACCGATGGCTTTATTCCTGTGTTCCTTTTGCATTCAAGCGGCAATCCAAAGCCATCGAAGCCTTGCCCTATGTAGATCACATTGTTGGCGTTGAGAAAACTTTGATCACTAGCTGCGGTTAGGACACCCAAGACGGGTAACGTTTGTGAGACGTTGCGCGCACAAGAAAGTGAGAAAGTGGTGGTTTGGAACATTTTATATTTTTCAATATATTGGGAACAATAATCCCATTTGACTTATATTTTTCAGAGGGGTTGAAACCACCAACCAGTAAGCCATCTAATTTTCAGAGAAACCCTAATTTTTATCGTGCATCAGTGCCATAACTTTCATACGGAACCCCACTCGAATGGAGATTGGAAGATGAGCTGCCGCGCAACGGTCCATGGAAACTGCGCAACGATTTTGGAGGAGGGCTATCCTCTGGTAATGACTAACATAGCTATTGAAAATGGCCCATTTTGTTCGTTGATTTACCCACTAAAAATGGTGATTTTCAACAGCTATCTTAGTTTACCAGAGGGTACCCTCTGGTAAACTAACATAGCTATGGAAAATCACTATTTTAATAGGTAAATCAACGAACAAAATGGACCATTTTCTATAGCAAACTGTTAGTTTACCAGAGGGTAGATGCCGATTTTCTTGATGCGAAACCATGGATGTAAAGGATTACACCATGGATTAAACCGCCTTTCAATCAGGACCATCGACGGGTAAGAAACAGATTGGGATGTTCGCAATGCTCGCATCGACATGTTCGTCAAGTCCGGCACCTCACTGAATATCTCTGAATCATTATCAGGTCTACCCTCCGGTAGGGAAAATCACCGGATTAAAATGGCTATTTACCATCTGGTTATTTAACATAGCCATGGAAAATCACCATGCTATTAATAGGTAAACCATCCATAAATGGGCCATCTATACCATGGCGAACTGTTAAATAACCAGAGGGTACATGGGAAAAACCGTCAGCTTTCTAATCGTGGATTTTCGCCATGATGCCATGATTCCCAGGGTTCAAGTTAGTACCCTATAGTACGCCAAAACGAATTTGACTCATGACCTTCATTTTTTTGGGGGTTGATTAGAAGTGACTGATAAACTGACCTTCATCCCTTCCAAATCTAATATATTAATATATCTAATCATCCCCCAGCGAAAACATGGTGGCACGGTGGGGATGAAACCATATGAAACCTGTGGGGACCGTGGGCTGTTTTGGCTGTTTTATATGAAGGGATGGGATTAAGAGATTGAGTTGATCAACCCATGATTCCATGCTTGTCTCATGGAAAGTGATACCCGGCCTGGTGAACATACAAAAAACGATGGAAAATCACCATGCTATGTAGCTGGGTAAATCAAGGATTTCTAAGTGGCAATTTTCAAGTTCGCGAACTGTTAAATTACCGGAGGTTAATATTCACCCACAAGGTTTGATTTTAGGAAGCTTTTGACTCTATGATCAAGGTACGTTGTGTACATTGTCTCTGATCTAAACACCAATTGTTCACTATTAATTACCACTCCCCCAAGAATACAGTTCGATGAATTTTTCCACAAACTCCTCCTGGTTGTGCCATTCTTTGGATCTTAGAGGCTGAACATATTCCAATGAAATCTCATCGAGTTGGAGAAAATTCTCCCAAGATGTTCCCAAAGGTTGAGACTCCACCGGCAATGAATAACATTTTCCACCAATTGCCACCAATATATTCCACCATTTTCCAATATATTCCACCATTTTCCTACGGAATGCGGATTTCCCATGGGAGCAGACCAACTGACTAAGCAGCTGAGCAGATTTCGAGCAGATTTCCGTCGCTAATCCTGGTGAATGATCGCAGAGATGTGTCAAGCCTCAATCCTATCCTACGAGTTACTATTAGATACTCCCCATATATGGAGGCCAGAAATTGAATAGATCATAATAGATCATAATAGATCATAATAGATCATAATAGATCATAATAGATCATAATAGATCATAATAGATCATAATAGATCATAATAGATCATAATAGATCATAATAGATCATAAT
>Ga0126342_10007547_pt1 | contig 19443 bp, 16 predicted proteins | sample Cyp1metagenome_FD_92528 | JGI IMG/M metagenome (GOLD analysis project Ga0126342, IMG submission 92528) | Coral microbial communities from Lord Howe Island, Old Settlement Bay, Australia - Cyphastrea 1 metagenome | ecosystem: Host-associated > Invertebrates > Cnidaria > Coral ... | reverse complement strand
TAAGTATCATTAAGTATCATTAAGTATCATTAAGTATCATTAAGTATCATTAAGTATCATTAAGTATCATTAAGTATCATTAAGTATCATTAAGTATCATTAAGTATCATTAAGTATCATTAACCAGCACGAACTATCATCAACTATCATGAACTATCATTAGCTCCCTGTAATCATCAACCAACCGGGCTTTAGCCACTGCAATCTCCGCCGGTCACCTCGCTTTCACGGAGATCTGGAAAAGCCCGAGACCTCACATTTTTTTTTGTTTTAAGCTTTCGTTGGTATATATATATATCACATAGCAGCTATAGTATATATGATAGTAATTGGTAGTACATCACTAGTATATCTGTATACACCTTATATACATGTTAAATGCTAGCATATGGTACAGTACATATTGTTATTATACATTCGTTTTCTTGTTTGTGTATGCTTGTATGTGGTATATGTAAGTGTATGTTAGTAGATACATACATACACTTGTCCGTTTCAGCAAAGGCTTATCGTATTATATAACTTATCTATCCAAGGTTCACCCGAATAAGGTTGCTGTATTTGGGCATGGGTCAAGTGATGTATCCAAACATCGGATGGGTCTACCATGGTTTACCCTCCTACGAATCCTACAAATGGACCAGTCTATCTGTGTTCCCATGGGTTACATGAAATTCCTGCAAAACAACCAGTACAAAGGGATGACACGGAATTTAGCAGCCACTCACTTAGCAGAAACATTCTGAAACGACAGAAACCACGAAAGCTCTTTCTTTTCAACATGAATCATGGTATATTGCATACGAAATCTGGTCCCTCACAGCAAGAAGCCACCAAGAGCGCACCTTGGGGAGACACCGAGACACCTCTGCCTGTAAATATTATATCCCTCTGGAAATCTAAAAAGAACTATGGAGCATTTTCCTTTGAATACAACCTCCATTTAGGTATTTTAGTTCGATTACCATGGAACCTTCATGATTTAGTTCGAATACAGGCTCCATTTAGTTCCGGGATTTCCCAGCGCAGCTTGCCATGGAAATGGCCATGGTAATAAAAGGTACATCATCTAAGAATGGGCTAATCTCGATAGCTATCTTAAATTAGGCGTAAATTACCACGGAAAGACTGAACAATGACTGAACATGACTGAACCATATATGGGTGAGTCTGAAAATAAGGTAATTACCACCAAATTTGATGCAAATTTGATGGTTGATCATTTTTTTTTCACTTTCCAAGATACAACCAAAATTTCAGACAAAATCACATATCATATTGTATCATTTTGTTGGTATACCATATTCTATCCCATTATATCTGCACTGCACATACCTGCACTAAATCCCTATTGTATGACAATATATCACGTATGTTACGTATATATATATATACAGTATATACCCTCCGGCAATCAAACATGGCAATGGACACTCCATTTATGAATGATTTTCTCAATGAAACCTCCATTTATACAGGAATTTCCGTTGCCAAGTTTGATTTCCAGAGGGTATCCACATCAAAACTGCCATTTTTGGGATATACTTTGGATACCCCAAACCATTGGATCTCCCATTATGGATGATTTTTGGGTACCCCCATGGCTTAGGAAACCTCCATCCCTTCAGACGCGTGACCACGCGCCAGCTGCTCCAGCACCACCAAGCCCTGCTTTGGGGCCAGCGGGACGTTGAGGCTCTGGCCTTCGCGCTGACCAAATTGTACTTGGAGGGCCATGGAGTTCGGAAACTGGTTAGTTAGTTGGTTGTAACCCATTATGTGTGTATTTCTCTATATATAATATATATATATATATATTATAAGGATATTGTATGTATGTGTATATATATAGATATATATGTAGTGTATATGTATATGCATATGTATATATAATGTAATATAGTAATATATATATATACACCCAAATATAAAGGGTTAATCACATTCCTAAGTAGCTAACCAACTCTACGGCCCATCGAAGCAATGGAAAAGCCTTGAGGCAGGGCCAGTGAGTGGTGAATTTCTCTGCCCTGATGTCAGCAAAAAAAAACCCTTCGAAAGTGTCCAAAAATTCGTAAAATTGGGGGATACTTGGAGTATCATCCCATTTAGTAAGTTAGTAAATTGGGCTTATAACATCTTTTTTGACCCAGTTACCCTCTGGTAAACTAACATAACTGATGGGAAAATCACCATTCTTAATGGGAAAATCCACTATTTCTATGGCCATTTTCAATAGCTATTTTGACATAACCAGAGGGTATTCATTGGATCACCAGACTTGGTAACCTCTCGAAACGAAACACCAGTGGGATGATCTGCTACCCAGGGAAGCAGTGGCTGAATTTCTACAGATCAATGGGATACTATCCTTGTAGAGAGATATCATTAATATCATTATAACAATTATAATATAATCATTAAATCATATATCATATATCATATATCATTATAATCTTTAGGACAATCTATCTATAATACCATATGATTATCATTATGATTATCATTATGATTATCATATATCAGATATACCAATACCATATAATAACTAATGATACAAATTATCCCAATGATACCATTACATAACCATTTGGATAATATATGATAATAATATGCAATGGGAGTATACCCTCTGATAATTTCACGTACGGAAAATGGTCCATTTACACATGACTTATCTATTGAACATTGCGATGTTCCATAGCTATGTCAAATTACTAGAGGGTAAATGAATATGAACATGAGTCCATACACAATTTGATTGAACTTTTATCAGTTGCTTTCTCAAGTAAACGTGATGGATGTCAGGAATTCTTTAAATGGACATGGGCCATGGATTCATTTCAAATGATCGCAGGAATTAATTGGGTGAACATTCCAACGTAAACCAGTCTGTTCTTGTTTTGGCTGTGAACAGCAAGGTATTGGGTTTTGGACCTATTCCCAAGTACCGGTCAAATTCTACCCATCATCCATCCCTACGGATCTATGGGACTTGGTCGGGCAGTCAGGTTGTTGTCATTTGTCCAACTATTGTTGGTATCCTCTTGTTGCTGGAGTTTCCAATGACTAACCCATATTTGCTGGTAAACTCTAAGCTCAAGCAATTTCCGTAGATTGATCAGATGGGTATGGCTCCAAATTATTGACTTCAATTTTGTGACGCGTATGTAAATAATAAACAAATCACAAATGGTGTGGGTCCATTGGCGCCCACTTTTGGGCTTTACCCCCCAAAAAATACCATACGTGACGTCGAAAGCCAATTTTCTGCTGGTGAAACCAGCAGTTTTGTGAAGTATATGGTATTGAAACCACCATTGTACGGTATTTCACGGTGGTCAAACCCCAACTTTATGATTTTACGGTACTGTAGGTTCCTTTTTTGCATTGGTTGAAGCCTAGAAAACATCATAACATCATAAAACATGATAAAACCATGTAAACCATATAAAACCGTGTATATATATATACTTATATATATATAACTAACATGATAAAACCATATAAACCCATCATTTTACCATATTTTATGGCATGTCTGACCCCATTGCTCAAATGACTGCCTTGGCTTCGCCCGTGGGGCACTTCCAAAGGGCACACCACTAGGCGCCCTGTGGCAATGGAACGCTATGGAACATGGACCATTCCTGAATTATGATCCATATGATGGTGATTTACCTGTGATTTTATGACGATTTATGAGTAACCCACTAATTTAACCCATTAATATGATATTTTTTGATGGTTTACGATGGCGATTCTATTATTTAAAAATGGTGATGTTACATAGCAAACGTAATTGTGAAATCACCAGAAGGGAACACACTTTGTTGGACAGCTGCTTTTTGATTGGTTCTAGCACGATTCAAAGAAATCTACATTTCTTGTTGCTGAAAACAAACCGAGGTTGGGATAACGGTTGGGATTCTGTTGCTGTTGTGTCACTAGATGTCACTGGGCACCCTGGGCACCCAAAACGGGACCCCAGTATTACCAAGAAACGTTCTTGCTATAATTATTCCCTCAAGAAATGACGGAATCAGATTTTTTGGAAGAACATTCTCTAAAAGGAAAGTGGAAAAGTGAAGAACAATAAAACTTGAAGAATGAAGTAAACCAACGGAGTCTAACAGACCACATGGATCCACATGGTCAGGTTTCTTGGTTTTACCACATTTTTTCGGACCAGGTTTTACCAATGTTGGCACATCAGCCTCTCACTGGGCACACCCACTGCCATGTGGGCCGCGTTGCGGCACAACCTTCAAAGCCCGGCCTCGGTGGCGTCGTGTTGAAATCAATCGTGGAGGAGAGCTAAGCCCAAAGAAACAAGATCCACCGATCCACCCAAACATATATATATATGTTACAGTGTTACATATATATATGTATGTATATGTGTTACATATATATATATATGTATATATATATATATGTTTTGGAATGAAGATTGTGACTTCAGTGGCGTGTGGGGCTTGACCCAGAGGACTCCAAAAGTAGCGTGTAAGGGGTTCCAGTGCAATCGCCAATAGATCCAATAGAACGTACAAGTACTGTGAGATTGCACGTGGCTGGCTTGTGTGACATCATTGCCAATTCATGCATAAATCATCGATGAATCAGTATCTGTATTGCAACACTGTTTCATCCTCATGAATATGTGTAGTTGTATATTCTTTTCCAAATGAATTTGTTTCCATCAACATCGGACATGTCCAATGTCCACCCTCCAAAGGATAGGTTTGCATTGTGATCTAACTCGAGAGGACCGGTTCATCCGACCTAGCATCACCTAATGCTACTTTTTCCATCATCTGTGAAATTGACATTGTAGGCATAGATTTACATTCTCCGGCATGCATTGTACACATTATGTATATACATACATAGTATATACACACATATCTACATATATATATATGAATGTGTTTCAGAGTTGGTGGTGATATCTAATATCCCTGAATATCATCATTTCTGCTGGATCCTGTTGTTGCTCGATACATGGCTGTCGTCGTTGCCCCCAATCTTCGTCGGTTCTCCCCATAATCAAACATGGCAATCGCAATGGGAGTTTCCCCATAGTTAAATTATGTTAAATGAAGGTCTTTAGCTGGGAACATCATCTATAAATGAGGATTTTCCATTGACATGTTTGATTACCCAAAGGTAGACAATATGTAGTCATTTGGTACTGCAAGCATAATCTATAATGAGGAATATTTCATTGCATTTCATTGCCAGGTTAGACTACCTGAGGGTAGTTTCCTTCTCCAGAGCAGTGCTCAACACCTTTTGTTGGTTCGTTCATTTCTGTCAGGATTCCCAGTTCGTCCATTATATCTAAACATCCGAATTCACTTAGCATAAGCACAGTCCTACACTTGACTTGCATCTTCAGGTTCCATATCATGTGTGGTGAATGTCGTTAAATCACAATCGTCCTACTAGTAGAATTGGTTCAAGAGAAAAATAGATACCCTCTGGTAATTTAACATAGCTATTGAAAATGGTCATTTATAGTCGCTTTTCCCATTAAAAACTGCCATTTTCAATAGCTATGTTAATCATACAGTTTCCTGTGGATTTCCCCTTCACCCACCCATTGATTCATCCAAATTCTGCCTTGCTAACTCCCAATTTTGCTGGTTTCGTCCAAGGTTAAATCCCAGCATTTTCACAACACAGGCTTGAAAAACTGAGGCTCCCCGACGCCCTTTCACCAGTCCAAGCCTTGATGCTAGAAGCCGAGGATGCAAAGAAATCATTTCTAGATAACTAATAAAAACATATATACATACATATGTATGTATATTCGTTTTTCCGGGTCATTCTAAGCTATCGAAACACCATTTCAATCTTTTCCGAGGCAAATGGTTTAAAAAACACACTGAAGGCTAACTACGGCGTAAAGAAAACGCGACATTGAGCATCTTGCCATAAAAAACAAAGTGGGTGATCCGGTGATCCTCTCTGGATTCTGCGGAGCATAGGTTTGAATTTGGGAGAGCTCCGAGAAATTTGGTGGTAGACTTGGCTCCAAAAATGCTAAAATAGCTGCAAAAAAAAAAAACAACTTTGAGTAGGCTATATTCTAGTGGCCAAAAACACCAAAAGCACTCCATGTCATACCCAACCATTCACTAGTCACTAGTCAGATTTCCCATGTAAATGCACTAATCACTAATTAGTCGGATTTCATCGGTCCCAATCTTCATCTGAGGCGCCTCATGAGCAGCACAAGACGAGTGTGGCCACAGGGCCACACTCACAGACCAACAGGCTCAGAAGCGGTTGGAGGATTTCCAGGAATGCCTTGTACTTGGAGTTGGTTTCCCCCAATGGTTTCCTCTGCATTTCCCTGAAATCCTCCCTCAAGACCCAGGGATCTGCCGTGACCCTTCATGTCATTCAACTGCTTCCAAGCTTCTTGCCACCACAAGATATCTCCCGTGTTCTCCAAGAGTGGTGGCTCTCCAAACTCCACCCCCATGGTCCGTTGACGTCTGAAAATATATGATTTTCTCAAAATTAAATAACTTTTGGATACTTTGGGTATATCTGGGAGCCGGACGGGCAAGCGCTCACCGCCTGTGTGCTCGCAGTTGGTGAACCAACCTTGAGTTGGTCTATCGTTGGGTTCCAAGATGTTCAACAGACATTGGCTATTCTGAAACTGAGGTGTAGCCCCAAAAATGCGTCATTTAATGAGGAATATTCTGAGTCAAACATATATGGCTTATAAACATTTATAAACCACATACTAAGTCGCTCCGGCATATGATCATCCATCCACCATCATGTATCAACTATATCCGTTCGTCATGGAGGTTTCCTAAGTCATGGGGGTACCCCCAGTCATCATCCATTTCAATAGGATTTTTCACTACAAACCATCCAGCTATTGGGGTACCATTTATGGAACCCCCCTTTTTTTTGTTGATCCAGATAGCATAATGAACTGACCTGAGATACTCCCGCACCTGCGAAACTTCCACTCCCAGGCCTTAGCGATTTGTCGGAGATATCGCTCTTAGAAACCAATGTGAATAGTTGATATTTGGAGGATTTTCGGGGGGAATTTGATGGAGTTTTGGAAGACTTCTGGGATAATTGGGATGATGTCTATCATTACACCAAAAATTTTCATTTTTTGGTTCGTTACTGGTTACTGGGACGGTATGTGACATTGGGTTTACCACATTAAGGATCTTCACCACCTTGACCGTAATCTAACTATATGGAGGTTTCCTAGAATAGGGGTACCCACAGTCATCATCCATTTATAGATGGGATTTTCCCTAACAAAAACCATCCAGCGATAAAGGGGTACCCCCATGTATGAACACCTCCATAGACTCTGGGGATAACATGATGCATCACTAGAGCTGGGACTTCCGAACGTCCAAACTCCTGCAATTCCTGAGACATGGCAGGGATCGACCAAGACATGGGGGGGTCATGGACAGGGGTTCAGCTATGACCCAAGTATCTGGTAATATCTGGTAATGTGCTGATCAAGGGGCTAAACCAATCACATATATCATATGTATATATATATATACGTATATATATATATATATATATACAATTATATACACAAGTCTGTAAATTTGTGGGGTAATATGATTATATAATGTGGTAAATCATGGTAAATCCAATTATCAACCATCCACAACATGAAAATCAATGGGTGGTATACAGTAAACCCTCCAAAGAGGATAGGGTTACCGGATTCTTATTGGGTTAGCCACATTATATCTGAGTTGATCATATGCAACAATCATGTCTATAGATCCAAAACACTTTCTATACGGGCTTTCCATAGGAATTCTCGCTTACAAAAACCTCTTGAGTCCTTTTTGCAAACGCAACGCGTCTAATGAATTCTAATGACCATTAATGAGTTGTGTGTGTACTCTGGATTGACGTTGCAGCTTTGTTGGGCTATCAGAGTGCAACCAACAAACAAAACGACTTCGGAGAAAATCACAAACCTAAAGCATTCAACACAATCATTATCCCATAATTATCCTGTACTCTCCTGCAATAATATCCCATAAGTATCCTGTAGTTATTCTGAGATAATCTCCCATATCGAGGCTTCATGAGGCTTCCCAAGTCATGAAGGTACCCCCAAATCATCGAATTCATGAAACACACCATGACTTAGAAACTTGAAACCCATGGTGACGACTAGCAGCAGCAATCCCCTATGACTTAAGAAACCTCCATATTGTTTTCTGGGAAAACCATGGAAAACCATGGAAAACTGCAGCCTCCTGCTGGCAAAGGCCCATGGCTGCCAGGAAATGCATCCTGGAGCACAGAGCTGGTGAACCCCATGGTGAATTTATGTTACATAAATGGGGATGGGTCAAAACCTTGTACCCCTGGTGAACATCACAATAGCTGGTAAATGGACGTTCATCCCCTAATAAACTGTATCTATAGGTATTGATCCATAGCCAAATGAGTTTCGGACTAATGTAACTAGGATTTTACAGTGGAGACATCTATACGTAGATGAGGTTATGAACCAACTTATAACGAGGGGACCCTTCTTGTAAACCACACCATTTGAGCCTTTCTCAGATGCAACTTTTTGGCCAGCCTTGGAGCAGTTTTCTAACTGGTCTTCTGGAATGGTTTTGGATAGGAATCCTTGTCTCAGGCTTGGTGAACATCATGCAGGCTGCGAAACCCAGGTCCAGAGCCTAGCACACAGCTGACTGGCGTATCCTGAACCCGAACCTTCTGAATAGATAACCCCATGGTTTGGTGGGCCAAAATTCTGTTTTTCATTGCTTGCTTTGCTATCTGATTGTTTGCATCTTTTTCATCCTTTTTCCAAGAAGCGTTGCTCCGGTTTAGTTGGTTTTTCTTCGATCAACCAGCTTATTTTTTGGGGATGTTCCTCAGTCAATTACTGCAATAACACTCAAAGTAAATGACTCCCTTCAACATAGACAATCCATGACAATCCACGGTTTGTAGAACATGTTCCAAATGGGAAACCCATAAAGTAAGTGATATATCTCGGATATAATTTGAAACACCATGGATGTCCATCTCTATCGTAGTTTACGTCACCATTGCTGGGCGGTTCCCAACCGGTCCCTCCTGCATCAAGCGCCGCAGCAAGTCTTCATGCTCGTCCGCATGCTGCCGAGGGATTCCGAGTTTGAAATGCGGCTGGTGGTTGATCTTTCTGGTGTGCGGTGAAGAATAATGATGTAATTGAAGATAGCACTATGATTCATGTGGATATATGGGGATATTGATTGGATAACCATAGTAATATCACACTTTCAAATCACACATGTCAATCATCCATCCCACAAGAGGAATCATATCCCGAATGGATTGATGACCATGGAACCTGTAAGGATCTCACATTCAGCAGTTGCCAAAACCCTTGGTTAATTTGTCTTTGAGGAATCACCACTATATAATATAACTATAATATATATATATATATATATATGTATGTATTTGACACTATATATATATATCATGATACATACCTCTCCATTTCCAATACTGGTACCTGGAGTTGGTTGAGTACTTGCAGTTCTCCTTGGCATGACAGTGAGATACAGTAGGTATATGAGCATGCCATCTCAGCATCCTCCGGCCTCAGGATACCCCAATGGGTTTCTCTTAAAAGTAGGATACAAACCCAATGGATTATCATCATTTTCCCAATAAAAAAAAGGCCATGAATGCCATGAAGTGGCTCTTCCCAATTTTCGAATTTCCCAATTTCGAGTGTCTCAAAACTTGGGGGCATCCATGGAATCCGTGGCGCCGGATTCTCTGTCTCCAGCAGAATGATGTGGCTCACCCGCTTTTGTGGGATGTAAGGTATCCTGACCGTGGTGTCAAAGGCCGAACCGAAACGGCCGGTGGAAAAGCCAGAAAGGACAGGATATGACATGACATGGGGGGCGAGGTGTGGGTCAAAATTGAAAACACCAATCTTAAAACAAAATCTTATGCTGAACAAGTAATGGATGTCCAGTGGTTCTGTGGCATCAAATATTTGCCCAAACCTATGGCAAATCTTAGATACCCGCCAAACCAGTTCAATGTTTCGCTGGGCATTTCATTCACTATGCGTGGCTAAATACTAAGCCAGCAGCATCAAGAAAAGTTGGGTATTCTACACGGTACTAACCTGCTGCCCTACCGAGTCAAAAAGGTTTGACATATGTGCGTTTCTGAAAAGAAGGCATTTCCCTTTAAATTTCAATTTTGTCACTCTTAATCTAATGTTGATAACCATGGAATTTGGTGCTTTTTCCCTTGAATTTTCAGAGAAACCCTGAGAAACCCATGGACCCTGCGCACAGAAGACGTCAACGCAGGCATCAAGGGACGTCCTTCTGCGCCAGCATTCCGACTGGAGCTGCTTCAGGGACATCTGCTGCCTCGAATGCGAATGGCCCTTGCCCGTGCCCGGTTGAATCGGCCAGGCATTCAACCTGTCAGCCATAAAAACATCCATTTTGCCCCAGGGCAAAGGAACAAAACGAAATGCAAACCCCATAGGAAAGCCATGGAAAGCCCAACAATTGACAGTTGATGCTTGTGTGTTCGGTTTTAAAAGCGCGTTTTGATTCTTATTCCATCATGTTTACATAAACAAGTGAACATTGTCCTGCCAAAACGAATAGACTCCGACAATAAGCGGTGGATTTTTCATATCTCTATGATTTTACTGTAGGGATTTGTATGGATTTGTAGGGTACCTCACGATTTTGGAGTAACAGAACCCCGGCGGTGCTGCCGCTGTGCTGCCCGCAGATCTCCCCGCTTGGATCCCGGCCACACCAAAACGTCACACAACCGGGAGAGAACATCTCTCCTTTCCTGGACTCAACAAATGAAATCTCGGTCTGTTCCCGTTGATAATATGCAAAGAGTATAAGAAGCTATGCATATTTTTTCGCTGAGGTAAAGATGTTTGCTGGATCATGGTTCTTCCAGGCTTTTACACCATTTGAGATTCAATCTCCATCTTTCTCAATCAACGTGCTCTCACCTCAACCCTGGCAGCAATTGAGACCGCCACGTACAAACCTTCCATTGGGATGCGCCGTTTTCCGCACTCCTTCGGCCCAAGCCGCGCACGGAGTGATATGAAGCTTCTCCAAAGGTTGAATCATGTCGAATCTGTCTACCCTCCGGCAATCAAACATGGCAATTGACAATCCCCTAAAAGTGCAGGTTTTCACCGACGTTCGATCTGTGGTTGAACACTTGAGCATACCCTTTGAAGATTTAAAAGTTGAATTGATTGTTCCATATTGTTCCATATGTTTCATGGCTTAACACCAGCATATCCCATGTCAACACCCAACTGATTCTTTCAAAGAACCATCACCCAGGTTCCCTATATTTGAACCTGCATCAAGCCTCGTGGGCCAATACCTTTTCTGGGTCGTGGTGTCTCCCGCTTACATAGCCTAAATATACACATATTCAAACATATATGCCACACCTTATATATATATATATTATAAGATATATGATGATATATGTACTAACATACATTAACATACATTAACATACATTAACATACATTAACATACATTAACATACATTAACATACATATAAATACATATAAATACATATAACATGCATAATATCCAAAACAAGAAATATAGTGAAACACATGTAAATTCACTGCCGGACGCTTCAAACCACTGCCCATCCTCCTTCAGTGCGCAAATTCCGAAGCGACCCCATTCTTCCACCTCGCTGTCAATGGGAATGGCTACCGTCATTATGACGGTAGTGGGTGGTGGTACTCTGCCGTTCCTTTGCTATTACATCCAAAAAAGACCTTTCAGTGGGTAGTCTCGCCAGCAAAAAGTGTCAGCATAGCCACTTCTCACCAAATAGCCAAAAGCTTCCGACAGGAATGCATCTCAAGCCACTGCTGATGGGTGCACGAGACACACATATTAATACTATAAAGCATTTCGTGGTCCCAAAAAAGATCAAACGGTTTTCCCAAATACAATTTCCATGCTTTCAACTTATCAAAATTGCTATCCTATGCCCTGGGGGCACTCATTCTGATGAGTTTGGATGCATGGCACCCTGACCATGGATGATCATCGTATATCATTGTCATGTCTCACCCCGCGCCTCGGACAGCATCGCCACCTCAGCTTGCTGGAACCACTGATTGGGATACAGTAGTTCAATGGTAACCTCTGGTAAACTAACGTAACTATGGAAAATCACCATTATTAATGGGTAAATCCACTATAAATGGCAATTTTCAATGGCTATGTTAAATTACCGGAGGGTAACCTCTACCAACCCTTCCTTAAGCCAAAGACATACAGAGTCTACACGCTCTACATGTGGCGGCGTAATATATCCCAAGCTTTAGTATACATTCTCCTGTTTGGTTTTCATGGGTTCATCATGTTTTAACTTGACCCAGACCCAAAAAACTGCAGTATATGCACGACTAGTTACCAATCATCCGAAATCAGGAAGAGACCAAGTACCATATATATATAGATAAATATATAGATATAGATATATATATATATAGATATATATAGATATATAGATATAAAGATATAAAGATATATAGATATATAGATATATAGATAATATAACCAGTTCGTACGCATATTAGCATATTCTATAACCATATTAACCAAGCCAAGTACCATGTACCTTAATATGTAGCTTCATCACTGGTGATTTTTTGGATGCTCTGAGCCTTCGAACCATCTGCTGCTTTTCCGGACCTCATGCTGGGTTTCCTTCAGGGGATATGGGTAGAAAAAACCCTCTGGCAAACATACAAAAAGCTATTGAACATGGCCATAGAAGTAGTGGATTTACATGGATTTACCCATTTTTCAAATGGTGGTTTTCGATAGTTATGTTAGTTTACCAGAGAGGGTAGTAACTTAGTTGAACCTCTTCCCTATCACTGTAAATATCATAGAATATCAATGAGAAATATGAGATGATCAACTCATGATCTTGGACCATCGTCATTGGACCGTTCAGAGGGCTGGGATCAGCTTCTCTTTTGAGCATTGAGATCAACAGAGCATGTTGATAACGTGGTTGTCAAATCTTTTAACACCTTTTATATGAGCTGTAGTGCCTCATGAGTTGTTAGTTGCTGGTGACAGTAGTGGTTCATACAGATTCTAGTAGTCGCACATAGATTTGGCTGCTTATAGCAGGCCAAAGATGACGAAACTTTGCTTGGGAACTCGATGTGTGTACACAACACAAAATTATCCAAGCAACAACATGGTTTTATTTGAAAGTGAGGCACTCAAAACATCTCATGGCGACAAACTCACATGCAACAACCATGGCTTTCCCAGAACTGAGAACTCAACCCCATGCGATGCACAAACCATGTCCTGAAGTCAGCTAGAGTTTGGAGTGGACAGATATATTGCAGACTCTCAAATGTGCTATGATCAAGGCCGTTCTTGGGTACTCAGCAAAACACCAAATTCCAGCATATTTTAGATTTTAGCTGGGTAGTTTTATCCTCCCCCCTTTGGCTAAACATCAACCTACAAGTATAAAGCTGTCCAGTGGTGTACCATTCTCAAAGGCAGAACGCTTTGGTGAAAAAGGCACATCATGTTGCTACTTTTGTTCTGCGCACATCATAATCTAGTAATGGATAGTCTTGCTTCGTTTTTCAAGCTGTGCTAAAAGAAGCAATATTTTTTTCAAGAATTCACAGGATAGTGTTGGACTATTTTATGTGTGGTTTGCCCTCCACGTGAACTAACACATGGAAAATCACTCTGGGCCATGGCGGCCATGGCTTCCACAGCTCTTTTGAAGCGCCTTGACAGCGACGTTGAAGGTCTAACCTCGGTATCCATTTGGATTGTACATCTAAAGTCTCTCGTTATCCAAGTACAACACTAGATCTATATGGATCTGAATGGATACCAGTAGAAACATTTAGACACTTCTGTCTGTCCTATAATAGTATAAACTATATATAATATATATTTATATATATTTGTATCTTGTCGGTCAACGGTTAAAATCCAATCCAAAGCCCAACATGCAATAGTCAACATGTGCAATCCAACATGCTGCGGTGACTACTGTAGGGACACAACAAAAACAACGAATGCAGCAAATTCCTGGGTACTACCATGGAAAACCCACCAATAGGATGGTGCCCCCTCAGTGATGTGTGTTGGTTTATAAACCATGAAATAACCCCCATTAACTATAGCTATATCTACCATAAAGCATATAGTTAGGCCACTTTTTTCAGGCAACTTAGCTAATCTTGGCCCCATGCAGGAGGTTTGCTATACTTTCTTCCACCTCGAACAGCGCTGAACGATGCGCCCAGTGACATATCTTCGCTCTCCTGCGCCGTCTCGGCTCCACTGGTCCTGAGATTTTGGACTCATCAAATGAGGGATTTTCCATGATTTTCCAACAGAAAACTATGAAAATTTCATGAAAATTTCATGATAAAACCCGTATGGATCAGTTATGGATCACTTTTGGATCCAAGTTCTGAAGCTGCTTGGGAGCCTCCAAATAACCTACTTCAGACTGAGATACATCCAACAGGCACAATGTTGAAATATATTTAGCCATTAATCACATTTACCCTCTGGTGAACTAACATAGCAATGGAAAATGGCTATTTATAGTGGATTTTCCCATTAAGAATGGTGATTTTCCATTGCTATGTTAGTTCACCAGAGGGTAATCACCGTATTCACGGAATTATGTCACCAGATACCCCCCATCTGAGCCCCCCTAAATTTCCTGCTGTCGGATCTCCCTCCATCAGACTCCGGTGCAGCCGTCTCCTGCGACTTGGAGTTGGGAAGTAGAGGGGCGGGGCAACTTACTTCATAAAAACATGTTCAGATTCACGGGTCTTAGGATATATACAGATTTCAGATGGAAAAGTAATGGAAAAGTAAGTTCCTACCAAAATCGTGGTAAATTGCTATCATTTTGGCGGTTGCTCTATATAATACTGGCAAATGAAAACATTTCATATTGATAGATCGGATGGATCATCCACTTATCTGCTTCGGGATCAATATGGAGGAATCGATTGAGCCATATTTGGCCAGTAGGTGATCTAGGATGCGGGTTCTCCTACTTAAAATCATTTAGGCATTTAGGGAGCTTTATTTGTTGCGCTATCATAGCTTCTCAATCAAAAGGCTCCCCTAAAGCAAAACCTATCGACCCATTTTGAGGATTCCCTATTCTCTCGAGGTCAAATTCTTGGTGACTAGACAATACGGATGACTATAACTATTTAACGCCAACTAACTAAACATCGTCTCTGGGATGAGAAAAAATGCAACTATTCATCATTTGGGTGTGTCTGAAAATGGGCTAAACCCCCAAATGACCATTTTAATAGGGGACATGATGATAAAGCAATAAGACACCAACCAAATTTGGGGATACCCTATTTCCAGACACACCCATTTATGGGTCTTGGTCGGTCTTCATAAACTGCATGTCCCCACGCTGCAGCAACGTGCGAACTCATCGAACTCACGCCTCTTCGCATTCAGAGAGCTGGTCAAAGTCAAACCTCAGCAGTCTGAAGCGGCTGGAACAGCTTATTTCGATCCTGAAGCTGACTTGTAGGTTTTACATGTTTTATCGTACTTGCATGGTTTGACCCCCAGTTTTATGACGCAAGAAAAAAACAGTGCACGTGAAAACACCTAATGTGGGGTCAAATACCTTTGAAAGTCTTGTTTAATGATTCATGATGAGCAAATATGAGCAAGGATAGAAAACATGAGAAGCTATGGGGGGATCTTGAACCTCAAATTTGATCAGCAGCCGCAGGATACAAGGAGATTGACGCAATAGAATAGCATTCTACAGAATGATGCTTGGAAATTCTGTCGTTTTTTATCCTTGCAAAGAAGCAAACAACACCAGAGGTCCGGACATTGAACGATTACCTGCTCCGTTGCTGTGGATCTTACATGGCTGGTGGGCTGTATAGCTGATAGCCAAACCGTTCTGCTGATTGCCGGTGCTGCCAGTGCTGCCAGTGCTTGCTGGATGACATTTTAAAAGACGCTGTGCGGCAGTCATCTTTTACATAGCTAGAGCCACGGCTCCTGCAGGAAGCAAATCCCTTCTGGATGATTAAACCCGGACTGTTCAGGCAGGGTCCAATTTTGTGTGTTGAAACAAATATGTGGAAAGATAGACAAGAACTTATCCAGGATGGTTGCCGTCAACCTCTGATCAATCAAACTTGGTTGATACATGAGGATTGGGAACTCTCGAAAATAACTGGTTGGTGGTATACCTACCTACCCCTCTGGAAAAATATGATATAGTCAGTTGGGATGATGACATTCCCAATATATGGAAAGTCATAAAATTCCTGTTCCAAACCACCAGATTCAAACGGTACCACCGCATCCCAGGATTTGATGGAATGATCATGCTCCCGGGTAGCTTGATAAAACCAGAAAGGACCATAAACACGTCATGAAAAAAAACATATAAACACCACCAAAAACATATAAGTTCTAAGTTCACTTTGAACCCCAACTTTCACACACGTTTTTCCAAGACCATGCCTGCTCGTCCAAGCTATCTTCATGTTGCTGCCTCCTCTAAGGCAAACCCATAGCCATGTCTGATCCTAGATCTTTTGCCAAAAGCCACGTTTTGTAGCTGGGGATTGTCATTTCATATCAGTATGCATATAATTTACTGTATGCATGCAATGTGAATATATGCTATATGCATATGCAATGCATATGTACATATCATGTTTTTTTTGTTAAAAAAAAATAAATATGTATTTCAAATTCAAACCATTGAACATCATTGAACTACCCAGCCAAGCACTAACTCGGACGATTCCCTTCCACTCAGTTATTGATGGTGACCTCAAGGCGTAGCCGGTTGCCCCCATTGACCCCGTTGAAGTCACGTGGGAGACTGTTGGGTTTAGAGTAACTCTAGTCATTAGGTGTCAATAGTATAGCCAATGGCTTTATATATTATAGTTTCTGTAGTAAAAACAATAGAAAGCTAATGCTATACCATGATGGAACCATGATGGAACATAACATTAAATACCATAGTTTTGCTATATTACCGTTGTTAGATATGAATACCAACTATGTTTTAGTATTCACAATATTTGACAATATGTTTGTTCAATGTTGATGACGATCCATGTATTTTTATATATGTGCTAGTTGACAATTATCTGATATATATATATATATACATATATGTATATATATATATATGCGTAACATGTATTCCTTCGTATAAGCCTCTAGGCATGGCTACCAGTATGCTTAGATTCCTTAGATTATCCCTGAACAATATAATCATTCTTGGGATATCAGATGGAGGTCGTAATATATTCACCATGTTGTGTCAGTCCACTCACAAACCTGAACACCAGTGTTTTTTGAGCAGCTAATTGAAGCGAACCCCCCTCAATCACGCAGGGTCAAAGACCAGCACAGATAGATTGAATTGATCGAATGCCCATTTCTGAATGGCTACTCTTGGATGAACCCACCATGCTCATCGCCCGCTCCAGTCATTTTCAGACAAACCCATATGTGCCATGGTCAAGTGGGATTTATGAGTTCTGGTTATGCATCCCATCATTGGAATCATTGCAATGACTATATGGTTAGGATGAAATGGATGAAACGTATATTAACGAATCCCTATGAAGATGGATTGATGAGCATCCCGCACTCTCCAAGAACTGGGCACGGCATGGCATGGCACGGCATTGATTCGCTGAGTCCTTTACCAGGCGAATCTTCTTCCAGTCATAGAGGGGCATTCGCTGCGATCGGGTAAAGATCACCCCCCACCTGGAGTAGGTGTGGCTGGCAGCTACCCAGACCAAATCTTCTTATTCAATGTCATTCAATGACATTCATTGGGTTGAACGTCCCAAGTTGTAACGTTGGTCATGAGATAGAAAACAATGGAAAAGAGAAACCAAAACCATTGTTGGTAGGTTCTCTGCCCATTCTTATGGGAAATCATCTGGATACATCCCCCCTTGGATTTACAATTCTGGTGGGCAGGTGTCAAGTCCCAAGGGGAATCCCAACATTGGATGGTTTTAATTGAAGGTTTTTGGGTCCTGAAAACCTCTATAATGTCTTCTGAGCCACCACTGTTCCACTGAAACACCATTCTGAAAACCATATATTCACTGCTGAGTGCTTTTGAACATCCTCCAAGTTGGAGCAGGGAAAGGTGAAACAAATGACTTCAATTTCCAACATGTACCCTCTGGTAAACTAACATAGCTATGGAAAATCACCATTTTTAATGGGAAAATCCACTATAAATGGCCATTTTCAATAGCTATGTTAGTTTACCAGAGGGTATATACAAAAGAATGATATCGTAGTCAAGAACATCCAAGCATTTGAGGGTTTCTGGAGGCGGCCCATGTGATTCATGCAAGTTGTTCGTCCTTTGTACTGGGGAAACCGATAGTTTTGGGATGTCCTGGGGCACTCCAACTTGTAAGCAATACCAATCTATGTTGAACCACCAAGTATTAGTTATAGATGGTACTATTCTCAGAACGGTGGCACTCCAAACTGGTCCCTAAAACCAATTGGATTCACTAGAACATCCTAAAACCAGTGGTTTTTCTATAATCACATAAGCATCACTATATATATATACTGTATAATTATATATGTTTGGATAATCTTTGAGGGTCCCAAGCTTTAAGAAACCACTTTTTCGCTTCTGTCGCCCAGCGGCATGTAGGATGTGAACCACATGGCTGTGTAGGGACTGGCCTTCAGCCGGGCCATTGGGATGTCAGCGTCACCGGAAATATACCGACCTCTCCAAGTACCCATAAAAATGGTGGTTTTACATGTTTTTACCCCATAGTTTTCGCGCGTTTACCTTTTTCTTGAGGTATTCGGCAGGTCTAGTGAACATGACTCCAAGATACTTCAAGAACCAATTTTGGATTGACCCCCAAATCAACCATGACCACAACATTTTTCTTACCAAAAGACTTTACATGAGACCATGGAAAATCACCACAATGCACCCTCCAGTAAACTATAGTAAACTAACATAGAGTAGCTATAGAACATGGACCATAGATGATTTACCTACTAGGCAATGCCCATTTACATCCATTTTAACCATAGCTATGTGGGGGTTTCTTAAACTAGGGGGACCATGGGGGACCCCCATGCCTGGTAGGTGCGAATGACGATGGGATGAGGCACCGGCAAGATGCCAACCTCGGTGAAAGCCGACCCAATTTTGTTTGGGGGTACGGGTGATGGGGATAGCACGGATATATATATATATATGCTCCAGGCCCTGCCACCCCCCCCCCCCCCCCCCCCCCCCCCCCCCCGCGCCTCCCCCCCCCC
>Ga0126342_10007546_pt1 | contig 19444 bp, 17 predicted proteins | sample Cyp1metagenome_FD_92528 | JGI IMG/M metagenome (GOLD analysis project Ga0126342, IMG submission 92528) | Coral microbial communities from Lord Howe Island, Old Settlement Bay, Australia - Cyphastrea 1 metagenome | ecosystem: Host-associated > Invertebrates > Cnidaria > Coral ... | reverse complement strand
CCGACCCCCCAGCCCATCATTTCCCCCACCCCCCCCCTCACCCCATCTACAGGGGGAGGAGGGATACATAGACAAACGCATAGACACGTACATATACATACTGTATACATTTGCACATATACATACTACATACGTATACACACGCATATATATATATTATAGTTATAAACCTTACATATACATATAGGGACCATCACCATCTCGGGGGGGAGGGGGGACCACAAAACGCTGGGCCATATATAGACATATGTATATATATATATATATATATGTATGTACATCTATATCTATCTATATATATATGTACATATTGATAACATATACATATATATATATACATATATATACATATATATATACATATATGTATACATACCCATGACGATATCATATAATATCTATGATGAATTGACATTGTTTTAGTTATAAGATATGTTTCCACATATTTACCAGCTGATGGTTAAATGGTTCTTCATGATGTCCGGTATTTCTCCTGGAACGTGACCTGATATTTTGTTCCCAGTAGTTCTATCCCATTAAGTTAGTTGATGTTAGTTACATCCCATGAAATCACCCTTGAATCACCGAAGAGCTCCAGTAAATCATTAGATATCTCATTGTAATCTATATCCTAATTATATCCCGTTTTATCCCAATATTAATTAGCTTATGAATCCGAGCATATCGCATTATATCCTAGATCAATCTGGCTGAATTGCAATAATTCACTAACCTGAAAATCAAAAAAATAGCTGTCATCCTGGGTCCACTGGGGATAAATTTCCGTTCAAATTATCATTCCAGTGACGTCACGATGTGAGGTCATGATCAAATTCATCCAGATATCTTAAAATCGGTTTAATCCCTCCGACTAATCAATATTAATCACTAGAATCCCCATTCATCAATCTTGCTCCCTATTCACTAATGGACTAGTGGTGTATTAAGGCTTGTACCAGACAAGGCTGAAGAGTAGCCCAAGCCGGTCGCCTCACAAACAGCTCGTGACTGGGGTGGATGTCCCAATGTTTTAATTTCTATATATATATATAATAAGCATAACAATAATAGTAATATGTATACACATATTTGTATCTGCATTTGTATATTCTTTCATGCATGTGTATGTATATATTGTATGTGTATATATATATGTATGTATCCTATGTATGTATATATTAAAATATAATTTGTATTAAGGTGTGTAATTGCATGTACTATTATCATGCAATATAATGCAACAAGTACTATAATATTTATATATATATACACACACACTTTTCTTGGATGATCATTTTTCTATACTATAGATATTTTCTGATTATGTACAAGCGAGTAGAATCCAATTACCACCCGTTTCAAACTTCGAGCTTCATTTCAGTATGTCTCAAATCAGTACAGCTAAACATATGTCACAAACCTGGAATAGTCGCAATAAGTTGTTCACAATTTGGGCGTAATTTCCCATACCAAATTCGACATCAATTTGATTGATTAACGCTCTCTAGGATGATTTCGGGTATAAACTCAAACAGACCATCTCTTTTTGCAAGGTCTCTTGTGGTCGGTTTGTTGTACACTTTGCGCATGTTCTTTGCACAAATGACATGTGTAAGATGGGTAAAAAGGATTGAAAAGGTGCTCTATAAAACGATATGAAAAGGTGTGTGTGTGGGGGTATACTTATTACTATCTATCTTAGCATGTTCAAACATGTAACATGCTCAAAACATCTCAAAACATGCTTGAACATGTTCAGCATGTGATGCAAAAAGCCTTAAGCAGTTCCTCTGGTTTTCAGACAGCCTGTCAACAGTAGTCGCCACTAAGGATCACAAGAATTTCAAGCAGGTGGCCCCAACCACAAACCTTCAGTACTTGGGCATGCAGTTGGGCAGCTCCAACCATAGGATTTTAACCATTCCCAGATGTTCCCAAATAACCCCTCTGTGGTTAGTATATCCACTGTTAGTGGGGCTAGAACCCAACCTATACCCATACCCATTTCAAAAAAACCAGTGCTGGCCTCTAATTTGGAGACGCTCGAGGTCAAGTAGCAGCTCTTATCAGGCCTCAAAGCTTCCATTTGGGGTATGGTTTATAGCACCCATATAAGGTGATTCTGGGGATGGTTTATGATTGGCGTGCCCACATAAGTAGTATCAACATGGTAAACCCAATGTTGCCATAAATATGCATAAATGGGTTGTATAAACATCTATAAACCATCTAAAATTGGAAGTTTTATTATTGGGTAGACATAGGTTTACCACATTGTTTGACCAACAGCCAAAAACTCGTAAAGAAGGGATGACTTCTCTATCTTTTCTGGGGTTGCTATATATTGTAACATAAGCATGCAACTGCAACCCGAAATGAACATCTCAGCGTTGATACTTGGTAAAGGCCACCGAATGAATCCGGAAACAGTAGGATGTCAGGTTGAAGATTGCAGACACTTTGCGGGCACATAGTAGGTTTGGTTGCGCAAGAGCTGGCAATGTTGCTTCTCTTCCTAAAAGAGCTGAGCTATTGGCCAATATGTAAAATGGAGGCAGCCATACTTTTCCATGCACCGCTCCTGCAAGTTTCAAATATTAAAGCTGCTGAAGAACTTGAGCAAACAACTCTCGGAACTTTGGTCCGTCAGTTTGCTCACAATCAACTTCAAAATGCTTCGTGTCTGTATCGAAATTGTTGCCAAAGACCTCCAAATCCCCACATATGTTCATTCCTGGTCTGCTGCAGCTGCAAAAAAAAGCCAGCTGATGCTCGTCGTATTGCAACGCGCCTGACAAGCGTGGATATCCTTCTCCTTTGTTTCGTTGGTCTCTGGCATCATGGAAGGTTTGGTATAGTAGACTCCTGGCGTTCAAAGCAAGTGAACCGGCGGGCTTGCCAGCCAAAGGGGAGGGCTTAACCATAAGAGTTAGAGTTGTTCGATCCATTCTTCACGGCGCCCCACCATTTCAGGAGATCATCAACCACGTAAGGTCAAGGACAATTACCAACCTTCGTGCTGCAAATGGAACAAGAAGGGGTTGTAGGGATCAGAAATGTGGGCCATGCCCAAATACTTCAACAGACCCTTGGTGTGTCCGTTGTGGTGGGTCTACGATTTGACTTGAGGAATCACCTGTTCAACTTGGTTCTATCCACATAGAAATGCATTTGGCTGTCAACTCATCTCAATTCCCAATTTCTTTAATGGAACATGATCCATTTATGGATGATTCACCTATATTTACCTTTGAACAACAGTGATTTTCCATAGCAAACCCGTGATTTTTTTCACTAGAGCGGCGACCTTCACCTTCACCGTCTCCTGGAAACCAGCAGTCATCTTCGGGTTCAGCCATGGTCATCAAGCCCAAGAGACGCCATAGCCAATCCACCTGGGGCAGTTGGCATGGACCATGACTTCGTATTGAAACCCATGAGGAATCCCATGGGATCCCCCAAGAAACCCCCATTGGTTTTCCTCAAAAATATGGAGCCCCTGCACCTGGAAGGCCTGGAGAGATCTCACGTGGTCCGGTGCCAAGAGTGCAACGCCACAGAGGAGCGAAATCGTCAGCAACCTGGGTGCAACGGGCCGTGACGGTCGTAATGAAGTGATGACATGGTGGTTAGGGGTACCGGTGCCATCATACTATCTGTTAAATTCCTATTTGGATGGGCTTTTAATGGGACATTCATCAAAGTACATGCAGGTTTTTCCCAGCAAGCCGTGTTTGATTGCCGGAGGGTAGCCAACTGTCTGACTCCACTGGACACTTCAAAGACTCTGAGGTGACTGCCCAATGGCTGTCAGTCGTACATGACGATGGCTCTGAGTTTGCGGTAGCTCCTGTGATCTGATTGGAGGAAAACTTGGAGAAACAACCAATTTTTCAATCCATCCAATCCTTTGGCATACCCAAGCCACATCTCTGGTTGGATTTTTGGCATTGATCCGTCCCATTGAGGTTGGGGTGTCCCCGACCATGGCCTCCTGTTCGTCCACAAGAGGACTTTCCTCTGCAAGCGGAACCTGTGGGGCGCATCTTAGGGTTTAATCAAGATTTCTGGCCAAACTAATTGAGGAAACAGTATCCGCAAAAAAAAAGAAAAAGGCAAACTTTGCCACAATATGCCACTATAATTGGCAGGATTTTACTTTTGTATTCTTTTCTGGAATTGAACAGTTGCGGTGTGGGCAAGTTACTGGACCGAATTTATCCAGATGCAGTTTCATTCTTTGAACTGGCCCAATTTCTGGCCATAATTTCAGGGTGTCAAGTCATTGGGGTAACAAACGTGAATTAATAGATCGATGGCTTCCAGTTTTACAGTTTCAAGCTATCCATGCTATCCCAGGTGGAATGATACCCATACCCATTGATAGTGAGGTCAAGAAGGGACGACATAAATCACTGGGATTCCCAGTGATTGATGTCGAATTGGGAACCTCTCAAATCCATATTTCTGTGTCGAAGCGCCACCTGATGATTCTTGGATATATCATGATATATCATTGACCCATTCTCAATATGTCTCAATACATGCACTGTTTTGGTGGATACATGCATATATATATATATATATATAATATATGTGTATTATTATATATGTATTGTTTATATGCAAAAAAAACATACAAAGCATAAACACATTTTAAAACATATTTATGACACTATATGTAGTCAAATTTATAGAACACAATATATAATTGTGTAATATGTAGTCATTTATTGTGTCGAAGGAAACTATTTGAGGTTACTGCAAAAGGCGGTGAGAACCCTTCTTCGTTTTGATCACTGACCTCGTTTTGCAAAGCCGCACCGAGTTTTAATCGGTTCTAAGTCTTCAATTTTGACCTGTCTCGTTATAGGTACGAGTAAGGCGGTCCCACCAGGGTTTGAACCTTATTCCCGCGGCAAAAACGGAGAACATTTCCAGTGAAAAACTTGTACGGTATACTGTACGTCAGTAACAACAGTATAATGTTATAAACCGAATAAGAAACCATCTCCAAATGGTAGGTTGATGATTGGGCTTACCACATAATTATATACGTGTGTCCAATGGCTCAAAAGATCACCAAAACCCACCCAAAAAAAAAAACAATTCTCTCACTATTACATTCCAATATTATTCCCATATTTTATCTCATGATTATCCCATCAAAAAACATAAACATTCCCCAATGACCGTCATGGGCGCCTCCATCCTCCGGGCCGGGACCAGCTTTGAGCCAAGCCAGTTGAACATGACTGAAACAAGGGAAATTGGGAGAAACCACTGGATTTAACATGATTCCATAATTTTCATACCATTATGATTTAATTATGGATTCAAATTATGATTTAATTATGGATTCAAATTATGAATTTATGATACCATAATTCATGGGCGACCGCCGCACCAAATGGTCCCTGAGGACATCAACCTGCCCAAAATTTGTCACAGGACATATACTCATAGTATACCATGTATACCTGCTACATCATACGTATACATATATTTACATGTATACATAGAGCATCTATGTGGGATATAAATATATATATATATAACTCTATAGACGTAGCATCTGTATATATATATATATATATAGCACATGTGTATATTTATGCATATGTAGATATATATATATACTGATTGCATATACACGCATATACATATAGCACATGTATGCACATACATATCTATATACATAGCACGTATTGTAATTGTATATATGTGTACTATATAATGTCACATGTATGTATAACAATATGTGTATGTATATATATATATATTATTTACACTATATAATATGTAAGACACCTGTCTATACATAGCACGTCATTGTATTGCATATATATAGATACATATATATATATATACTACTGTATATCATGTCACAGGTATGGACAATTTTCACATGTATGGACAATTTTATGTCTGGGTAAAATATGATATTTCACTAACCTGAAATAAGGCCATTTGGGGATATTTCCCTATACTAACCATGATTGCAGTGAGGTTACAGTGCGGTCGATATAATTTACCCAAATATGTGTATAGTATATAATATACACTATAGACTATATATAAAATATATGAATATGTATGATATGTATCATTGTATCATTGCTAGCATTCGCGCCATGATATTGGACGAGTGGGAGATACAGCTTTGCTTTCATGATTTGGTGTCATCCCATATTCCCTGCTGCAACGAAGCGTTGCTCGATTTTCGATGCCACAATTTGCACTCGGCAAAGAGAGCTTCAGGTGACCTGCGATATCCTGCGATGCAGTCGAATGTGGGGCAAATAAATCTGAGAGAAATCCAAACCAAACATGATCTAACCCTGCATGACCTGTGATGTCCGAAATCATGGGCAATCTGATTGTCTGGTAGCAGGTACAGGTTACAACATAACTTGGGGACCCAGAAAATCCCCGGATGAAGCCCTCAGAGGTTCGGGGTCCCCATGGGTCCCCAAGCCTCTCAGCATGCGAAGGCATAACCTCGGTCAGGTGAAGTGAATAGTCTATAAAACTTATATTTATTACAGTAACTTATAACATTATAATAATTTATAATACACTATATAACTATAAATGGCTTCACTCATCCATAAATGAGCCATTTTCATCCATGTTCCATAGCTATCTTGAGTTCCCGGAGGGTTTTTTTCAGCCAGTGGCCAGTGGTGCCAGGCATCCCCACACGGACCTTTCTTGCCCAAGCTGCTGGGTCTTCCCCTGCCGAGGCTTCATTTTTTTGGACGAAAAAACAACTTCCCAGAGTTGCACCGTTAAGCATAGCATGTGTCCCCATTTTTTAAAAATGCGTTTGATAATATGTATATATATATATAATGATATATAATACAATATCATGTTATATCATATAAATGGATACAGCCTCCTGTAAATGCTTACAGTTCGATGTGGAGTTGACGACTTCTCCACATCGCCTGAGGCGCAAAAGTTGCGTGGCGCCACCAAGTCGTGGGTCGAAACATGGTCGCTTGTACTCGCTGACCTGAGCGTCTTTGTACTTGATGAAATCTTATGAACAGAAATATCAGAAATTCGATACAATTTCATGAAGTAATTGGTGTGAATGTCAAACTGTACATATAGTATTCCTAGGTTCCTATCGACTGGATGAGCCAAAAACACCTAGTGGGGTATGTGGGGGTCCATGCCAGGATCATTCATTTGATGCAGCCAAAACGAAAACACAAGATGCCCTCCAAATCCTGCAACCATGGTATCCCAAAAAAGGGTGATACAAATCCCCCGACCAGGTAGTATAAGCAGTATAAGTCCCTGTAATACAGAAACCAATCAAGATGGATATTCTCACTTGCTTAGATGTCCTCCAAACTTCGGCAAATTGAGCTTCCGACCCAGCCATCTGCCGTTCCACGCATGGAATCGCGCCGGACACGCAAGCGCAGCACCCCATCCTGGGAAGAACTGAACAATTTCCCTTCGAGATATCAGATACAAACAAGATAGAAACTTAAGTGGCAACTCAGTTTCACTCACTTGAGGCATAGCAAATACAAGATCAAACAGGAGTTACTTTGTGTAACCTCCGATTCCATCATGCCTCCGATTGCCAAGAAACCACAACTTGTTTTTTGGACACCTCCAGGACAGTGCCAGGATTCCTGAGGTGACATGACCCGTCCATCGCTTCCACTGCGCCATATGTTTTACTTCGCAGTAGGTTCTCCCTCTATATGTATATATATGTATACAAGTATGTATGTATGTACATATATATATATAATATAATATAAATTAAGATAATATAATATGATATAATATCATGTAATATAATATGATATAATATAATATAATATAAAATAATAATATAATGTAATGAAATAAAATAAAATATAATATAGTATAATATAATAAAATATAACATAATATAATATAATGTAATAACATATAATATAATATAGTATAATATAATATAATATATAATATAATATAATATAATATAATATAATATATATTTATATCATTATATTCATATCACCTCTGAATAACTGGAAGATATATAAAAAAAAAACACGGTGATGCTAGGCGTACACGAACTCCTTGCCCGGCAGACAGCTGTCTGTCCGCCTGTGCTGCCAAGGATCAAGAAGCACACTGCGGGCGACGACGGATTGGCGTCTTTCGACAGCGCGACCTTGCTGAGGGCTCCATAAAAAAACACGCCTCAGATGAGGAAATCCCAGGGCTCAAGGATGTGCTTTTTTAGGGAAACATTGTTTCCCAATATAACAAAAAAATCTACAGAAGCATCTATGAATTCAAAGGGTAAAGTAGAAACAAACTGTACTATACTGTACTAATATCGCAAAAAAAATGCAAAAAATATACAGAACAATAATGAAAAAGAATGAACAATCTATGAATTCAAAGGGTAAACTACAAAACCGTCATGTTTGAAATAGTTTTGCCTTGAAACCAACAGAATGAACGTGGGGAGATATGTAGTCAGAAATGGAGCCATGACAGTATCATGATCAAACAGAAACTGACAAGTGGCAACTGGGTTCTGGTCACTGATGGATTGCAAGACAAAACACGGTACCATCTAGGCTCAAATGATTTTGAGCCATTACCAGCTTACCAGCTATCAAGGATCATCACATCATGTCTATGAACATCTATGAACCGAAAAACACGGATCGGAAGGGAAAAGGAATAACGGATGAGAAAGCGTCTTCCTCCACAACGTTAAACTTCATTCATCCTCACATATCTCATAGCTGTTGGTTTTTTGGAGGACAGGGACGGCTGGCAGAGTGAACCAAGATGTTTTTCAGCCTGGTTGCCATGTTGTTCTTGACGATGCCTGTCATCCATGGAGGGAGATGACCAGTTCAGGAATCCCGTTGCTTCCCACACTGATGCCACCAATAGCTGGGATTTATGAACGTTCATCCCCCCTGGTCCAACAGGTCTTGATCCATCCCCATATTGTGATAACAACATATGACATCATCATTACTTCTTTCATATTCTTTGTAAAATTTTGTAATTGTAAACAAATGAACAGGTCCAACATCGCAGGAAATGTCGCCACATCAACAGGTGGCCCAGGTGGCCCAGGCTTGATCCTCTAGGGAGGTCATCTCGCCTTACATCACATTCGCGCAAGCGCAACGCACCGAAGCTTTCATGGAGGTGCAACCACGTCTGCTCGCCATCCTGCCAATTCGATGCCGCTGATCCCAAAGTCTGGCACATCATGAATTTTCACCAGCTGTCAGAACGGTCAGACATCCTAAGACCCATGGCTCAAAAAGTGCTTCGAAAACGTTTTTGTCCTATCTTTTGGGTGTTGTCCTATCTTCAATGTTCAAACAAGAGATTGACCCATCCCCATTTGTTGCAGGGGCAAATCCCACTTTGGCTTCCAGGATGAACGTCAGACCTTCACGGTTTTGGTCAGGGAAGGATAGTCAAAATACATCAAAATACACATCCAATGAAATCTTCCAAAGATATTGTACCAATGAAATCCAATGAAACGTTGAAACGTTTCTTCAACTCTTCAATTCCAAGGCTCACTTGAGCTGTTGATCACTTCCACAACCTCTCCGATCAGTTCCTAGGTGACCGATATCTCACTGCGAATAGAGGTGAACCAACCAGAAGCTTAGTATTAATTAAATGCGGAAACTGTGCTTCAATCATCCTCACAAGATCTCACAAGTATACTACATTATACTACTACATAGCACTGTTTCAAATACCATTAAAAAAGAAGTTTGTGCTTGGTGAAGCTGAAGACTCCGCGGATGGTTTGTATTTTCTGCACATGTCCACTGAGAATCTCAAAATGGCTAAATTGAGTCACAAGACAGCAGCGGAATAGCGCATTCAACCCTTGCGCATTCAACCCTTGCGTGCAGTATGTACATAGAATATGTTACAATGATGATTGGCGATTTTAAGAGTTGTATAAGCCACCAAAACCCCCAGTGGAACCTAGACTACTTTGCATATCTGGGGTTGTATTGTCCCACCAAGTGGTTATTTCCCAGGGTCAACAGTTGGTTCTAGCGGTGAAAGAACCATTGCGCATTACCACTGACCATCTGAAAAATCGTACTGGTTAATATGCGATGAATGAACAGCACCGTAATAAAACAAGAAAACTCCCTGCAATGGATTTGCAAACCCCCTTAAATAAAGTGGGCCTCTGGAACCCAACCAATGGTCCCTCCTGTGTAAAGGAGGAGGTGGCTTAGAGGCTGGAAACTCTACGCGTGGAGCGATGTATGTTTGGGTAAGATATTACTCGCACGTCAACATTTGATGGGTAACTAATTCCTAATCACTGATGCTTAAATCCAACAGATGGTTCGATTCGATCCCAATTGTTCATGGATAAATCATGATAAATCCTAATGTTTGATGGGTAAATCCCCTTTTCTCATCTTTTTTCTGATGGGTAACTCTACCAACTGCCAGGTCTCTGGGTGCATTCGCAGTTGCCGGGGCAGTTCGTGAACCTCCGGGCCTAGAATCTCCGCGAAGTGTGGCCGAGCACGGCTTGGGCCTTGGTTATCCCACCATGATTACTTAAGCTTAATCCTAAGATTGGGATTTTGATCCTAACATTGGGATTGTGACATATTATAACTTGGTTAACTAGGCTTTGTGGGGCATATATATATATTCATATATAACGAACTAGCTCATGGCGTTTACGAACCAGCTTACAACTGGGGATTAAACAACATAAGACTGTCTGGTACTTTAACGTAGCATAAGGTAACTATGTAGCATCACCATATTTAATAGGTAAATCATCATAAACCATCTATAAATGGGCCATCTTCCATTGCTATCTTAAATAACCACAAGGTACTTCCATTCCTATTTAATAGCTATCCATGGCCATCCAACTTTTGACCATGGCACACATCATTTAGTGGAACCATTTCATGTTATGATTTTCCATGATACAACTTGAGTTCCTAGTGGAACTTTATTGCACATATTGACTGTACAATGGCAAATGAACCTTCTATATGTGTTTCACCCCAAAAAAAGGGGGTGCTGAATGGACAATTGACATCAATTGACCCGATGTTTTGTTTTGCTTTGCACTAAGATTCTGTGACTTTACTGCTGTCTGTGGGTGCTCAGGCTTCTGTGGAGCTGCCAAGCGGCCGATCTGAGCCGCTGCCGCGTGACCTGCGGCGAAGCGTCATGCGATAAACTATGGATCACCGGAGAAGCTGATAGCCAAGATCAAAATCCTAGCCAACAAATATCAATAAATGCCACAGTTTAATCTCCCACATCTTTGACCGTTTGATTTTCAAATGGAGCAGTTCTCTCAGAGGCATTGTTCTTTTTGATCTTCAAACGCTCAGCTCAAGTCTTTGGGTGCTCAGGGCACCAATCCTGCAGCTGTTTCGGCTGCCTTTAAAGAATTCCAAACCCAAACGATGACCAAGCCATGAGTCGCCGAAAACTGCTGCATCAATGGGGTTGTTGGGACAACAAGAACAACTTCAGCAAATCTTTGGTAAGACAACTGAGACTGAATTGTATATCATAATATATGTATATATATATATATACATATGTATTCCAGTTCCCAACCACAAGGTGTTCCTTAGACTTTCAGTCCCCATCCCAACTATTTGTGCTCACTGAAGAATGTCATCAAGAGCACGCCGGCAAATTGAAGAGTGAAAGATCCCCAATACCTTAGTTCCATGTGCGCATGGTGATCTGTAGTCTCTCCGCTCAAAAGGCGTGTCCGTAAGACTCAAGACATCTGATACATTTTGATGTTTTTTTTTCAGCCGTGAAACTCACTCTGGCTCTGATATGTCTAGATCCATGAAAAATATGAAAAAAACAAACTATACTATATCTATATACTGTATCATGGAGTACATGATATATGATATATGATATATGATATATGATATATGATATGATATATGATATGATATATATATATATATTGATATGATAATAATATCAAGAGCATAGATCCCCCTATCCCATCATGCACCTTGCGTCGACTGAGCCTCAAACAGCATCAGTTGTCGAGGCTTCCTGATCTCTTTGAACCTGACGCCCAAACGTTGCACCAAGACAACTTAAAATTGTTAAGTCAAAAAAAACAGGTTTGACAATTTCTGCGCTAATAGGTTTCATTTTTTAAACATATTCTAATGTATTCTAATATGGTTTGACATGTTTTAATATGTTCCGTGAGCATTTTCTACCTGTATTCAAATGGCCAAAAACAGGGCTGCACACCACTTCGGCTCATGCCCAATCCACTCATTGTGCTGCCAGCTCGCACAAAAATAGACAGCATGCTGGCCACCACAATCGGCCCAACAGCGTCCAGCGTATAGCCAATCGAAAAGCCTCGGAAACCATAGGGATGGTTTCTAACCCCCCCAATTTTGCTAATAGAAACCTTGGGATGTCATTTAGATTTCCCATGTGTCATTAATGTTGTTAAGTGGTAACAAACATCTTCCGAATATTGCCATGTTTACTACTTCCCTGACAAAGGTAGAACTCAAAATTTTGGCCAAGGTGCCCAGCACTGAAATGCCCACCTCGTTTCACGGATCTGGTGGTTTCGGCCCAGAACTCGTATATTGTATACTCTATGTATGTGTTATCTATTGTAATGCTGTATTAAAATGTAATTGGGCATATTGGAGCATGTGTTTTCATGTTTAAAAAACAATACATTATAATATATCACATTCTATTACAGTATGTTATTTAGATTGTATTATACAATACAATGTTAAATAAATATAATTATAAATATAAATATAAATATAATTATAAATATAAATATATATATCATATTGCAGTATATAATGTTATATTATACTGTATTGATCTATATTAAATCAAATTAAACTATATTAAATCAATTTATGTTAAATTATTTCAAATTAAAATAAATTATATATTGTATATTGCAATAAAGTATATTTTTAATATGTTTTATTATATTCAAGTATTTTGGCATTTTGAAACAATTTATCATATTATATTATGCTATGTTATATTCTTTTCGACAAAAACAAATGATATATATACGTATACTATACTATGTATATAAATAGCATATATGTTCATATATGGTATATTGTATATATTTGTTTGTCATATTTTCCCAAGCGATGCGCGGTCCAAATCTGAACGACACGTCAGCAGCAGAAAGCCCTAAGCTGGTTGTTTGCTTCACTTCTGGGGACAAAAACATCCACTATTTATTTATATTTCGTTTATCAGATACTATTTAGTTTACTTATATGTAAATATAAATATATATATATATACATCATGTATTACATACTGAATATTATATATCATATATATATATCATATCCCGATGAAAAATAAACCATACTACAAAAAACCATGGAATATCAACATATATGACATGTTATGAATACTGTATTGCATTTTAAATAGTTTAAACCAAATGACAAAAACTAGTACATTATGAAAGACAGAATTGTATAGATTGCGTTTTTTGAAAACATAATATACAATATTAAATATAGTTAAATATAAAACAACATATTGTGTTACTTACTACTGAAAATATTATACAAGAAAAACATATTATATTTTGTACTATATGATTTTTCATATGCTAAATTGATTGTAGTCTGAAATGACAAGTTAGATACTGTATTATAGATTTAGTATTCTATGTTACTCTACACATTGTACTCTACTTCGTATTTTAAAGTATATATGTGATATATCATACTCTATTAAATTAAGCTATATATTCAACTATATGCATATGCATATATACTTATTTATTCATAGTCTCATGGAATTATCATGATAAACAGCATTTTCATTTCATTATACAGATGTTCCATGGTGGTACGGCCGGCAAACTGTTGAAACAAAATTTGCTCTGAAATCTTGAAATGCATTGTGCGGAATGTGCCTGCAGGTCATGGGCGTGGTGGAGGTGGAGTTGGAAGCTCGGTTGCGGCCCCATTGAAAAAGAGGCGCGCCTCTTGGTTCCTGCTCCTCAGCTCGCCGGCATATCTGCAACAGGTAGCTGACGCATAACAGCCCCTGCTGGGGCAAGACTTCTCCCACTTGTAGGAACTCACGATCTGCCACGGTTGTGAACACAGCTTTCCATGAATGTGCCAATATCGAGGTTGCAGCTCACGACCAAATGAGGCGGCACTTTGCGCAGAGCAACCGCATAAAAGCCCAGACTTAGGTGATGGAGACTAGCCAAATGCTCCTCCTCCTCCTCCTCATCAGAGAACTCCAAGCGATAGGCATACGTGTCTGTGGCGAAACGCCCTTCGATGTGACATTCAAGGCATTGGCCGAACCCGGTGGGCATGTCAGTCAAGAAAACGAGATGACTCTTGAGATGACCCTCTGCAGGATCCAATCCACATGCGCACCGTTGGAGCGGACCATGTCCTCCACAAAGTCTGGATGCAAAAGATTCCAATTTTTGGTGTCTTTGGGCATTGGTCGGTTGCGGCATCGCTCACTACGTTCTCAATGCCTTGAAGATGGGTCCTGCCCCCAAAGGGTGGCTGGGTAATTTGTTTCCTGGCTGAAAAAGAGATGTGTTGACATTATGTTTACACACTGTGAGATACATTCACCGTTGAAGAACTCTGCGGGGCAACAACAGCGATAGGATTGAGCAAAAACCATTGAAAGAGAGCAAGTGCATAAATATGGGGGTTTCCTAAAATGGGGGTACCCCAAAATGAATAGTTTATAGTCGAAAACTATCAAAATGGATGATTTAGGGTACCCCCATTTTAGGAATCTCCATGTTGTGTTTTGACGCATGTAAATCTGTGTGCTGGAGAGGTCTTAGCTTGCAAGCTGTGATGGGTTTGTATGGCACCTCTTGGCCCATGAAAAACTTTCGTGTTCTTGCCGACATCTGCAAAGACGGCCCCTATACCTTTGCTCCTATTGGGTGAAAAGGTGATCATAAAGGAGGTACCGCAGCCAGCTGGGCAGCGGAGTAGACTTCCGCAATCTGCGTTGCAGGATGCCTTGGATTTCTGCGCAAAAGGATGCCGGGCTTCTCCTATAAAGCACCAGAGAAATGAACGTTGTCAAGAGGTCAGCTAGACGATGTACCCTGTGGCCTCTTGTTCTGACGAACTCACCCAGGATGACTCGTATGGGACATCTGGCAGGCTGGCATGGTTGAAGCATTCTGGTTTTGTGCTGCCTGGTTGGCAAAAACAGCACTTGCCACGGGCTGTTCCCACGCAGGCTGCAAGCCATTCAAAGGTTGGGCATTGGTGATCTTAATCCGTCCGTCATCATGGCCCCGGCCATAATGCAGGACATGCATGCTGGGAGCACATGGTGGCACACCCGGGTGGCTAGCATCCTCTACCTCACAGGGATCGTGCGCTTGCCGTGTGTGAACGAGCATTTTGACACCGTGCAGAGCAGAATAGCCCATTGCCAAAATTTCCATAGTAATAGCGCCCTTCAAAATCTTGTAGTTGCCCTGCTTCATGAGACCAATGCTGTGCTCACTCATCATGGCGGCGTGCAACACTGCTGTTTATAAATTGTACTTTATAATAAACATTTACAATCTATATTACTTTTTTAAAGGTAGTATTTTATCACCACCGCTTTAAAGGGGGGGAACATACCCAAAATGTAAGCTACATTTTTCAAAGTGTTTTTGAGGGGGACCTTGAAAATGTAAGCCTACATTTTGAAGGTATTTTTAAGACCCTTCCCACAAAAACGACACCTGGGGGACGTTCAGCGACCAATTTTACATCTAAGGGGGGGGTTCCAAAAAATATATCTTACATTTTGGTATGGTCCCCCTAAAAAAGTAGCCTTAAACGGGTGGATTCGGGTGGTGATATTACATTATACTACAATAGATATTAAATATTAAATGTGATATCTGACTTATTATATACATATTAAATAGTTTATACATATTATTTAAAACTCATACATTATGTAGTGTGTATATGTTCATTATATGTTTATTGTATGTTCAATGTTATACATTATATTCTTATATTTTTTGTTTTACACTATCTAGTATATAAATCAAATTACATTAGATACATTAAATATCTTATAGGGCATTGTACGTTTTTAATTGTAATTCATTATTTTTTAAATTGTTGTCAATAATATACGTATGTATATAAATACATAAATAAAATAAATAAATAAATAAATATATATCATATCAATTATATATCCATATATTCATACCCTCTTCCACTTACCTCTTAAGACAGGTAGCCCCTTCCGTTACCTGTGAGACAGGTAGCCAAACAGAGTTTTCGGAACCAAGTTCTGATGTTGAGGTTGGAACCATGACAAATTGCGTCGGAATCATAGGCTTGGAGCCGTTAAAAATACCTTGGCACCATTAGAATAAGAGTGGAAACGATCTATGCAATAGTTATGGCTTACACTGTTGATGCAACAGCGATAAAAGGGTGGTTTCAGCCCATAAAGAAGAACGCATGAGAGTTCATGGCGTCCTGACTCAATCAAGGGTGACTTGGAAAAGACGGAGGAAAACAACATCTGAAACCGCCCACAAGGAGAAATTGATAGAAATTGGATGTCTCCTATGGATGTCCTGGCACTTCTTTACTTCAAGATACTGAAACGTACATGACTCATGAGAGGTTTTGTATGGTTTTGTTGCTCCTTTCAGGTATGGACATGGAATTTTGCACGAGGCCTTTTCCAGTCTTTCCACGTGATTTGAAACCACAACCATGGCATTCGGCACCATGCAAATGGTCCCAGCTGCTATCATGAAGGAAAACCCAACGGCCCATATGCATCCGCTGAAGTACGGCGGCCTTATGGCCTAGGTGACGTGACAAAAACATACAAAAACTGGTGTGTTTCTTTGGGTTCCATGCAGCACGTGAAAGCAGCAGTGTGGTCTTCCTGTCGGCGCGAACATCAATCTATGTTTCTTTTTTGGAATCTGGTGGGTAGCAAAGACGCTTTCTTCAGTCGCAAATGTTGTCCTCTTCACTCCCTTTATCTACCCTCTGATCTCTACAAAATCTTGTTGTGCTAAGCAGGGACCGTGTCCTTTCAATCTGATGACATTGGCTTCCACATATACAGCACATAAATATAGAGGGTCTCCTTAGTCTCCGCTAATTCCAATCCACCAAGTCACCGAATGTGGAATGGACCATCCCGAAGCAAGGGCCACAGCAGCATAGAGAAGGTAGATCAAGCTGGAGCAAATGTAAATCCTCACTGCTGCCGATGTGGATAGCCAACAAAATCGCCAAAGAAAAATCTGGAGATAATCGACAAAAGATTTTGTTCAACCAGCTTAGGTAGGAGCAGGCTTGAGAAATACCGTTCTTGAATTCTCCTGTAATGTTGACATATTTGGAGGCTGCCCAAATCGGGGGTGCACCCAAATCATCCAAGTCATTAAACTATTTTCGGATTGAAATCTATGGTGACATGGGGATCCCCCAGTTTAAGAAATCCCCCAATGGGGGGCTGCCATGGCACCCCAGACATTGTGGGAAGATCACCGCAGTTGCACTCGCTTCAGGGTGTCGCTGATTGTACAACGTTGCAGGTACCTCGAGCAGTCCCGGCGGCAAGACTGGTACAAAATGTGAACACAGTTTGACGCAGCTTGAAAAGATCTCACTGAAGCACAGATATATGGGTGTGGACCTGAAAATGTGGTATACTATTGTATATTCCACAAATTGTTGTTTTTCTGAATGGGAAAAATGATGATACTGGATTTGGGAGCACCATATTTTCAGACACACCCATAGTATAATCTATAACATCATATAACATCATATAACATCATATAACATCATATAACATCAGTCAACAAGCAATCCAGCATGGTTGCGGCTAGGGAAAAAAACAACAAAATGGACCCAGTGGATGACCTTCTGGAATGTGCATCTATACGGATGAACAAGGGACATATCACACACTATCTCCAAGTGTGGGAGGGTACCTTGGATTAGCACATTCTTTAAAAAAGTCTAAGCATCCCCGATTTACAGAAATCCTCCTCTAAATATACCAACCAGTAAAAAAAACACAGAAAACCTTCTCTAAACAGTTAAACAGTTAAACAGTCCAGATATAGCAACTCAACCTTAACTAGGTCCACGCTTGACAGACGGCCGTGGTGTTTCGTGCCAATTTCAACAAAAATCCCGGCAAATGTTCACTTCCCTTTTTTGGAGATCGAAAAACCTACTCCTTTGCTTCAGTTTTTAAGGAATCGCTTCAATGCATGCAGGAAGTCGAAGGCATTGACCGGCCCAAAAATTTGTCTCCAGACCAACTGGTACATTGCACAGAAAGTTCATAACGTAGCATCAAGAGCGTGTCGGACATTGCACAGAAAGTTCATAACGTAGCATCAAGAGCGTGCTGGACATCGCACAGAAAGTTCATAACGTAGCATCAAGAGCGTGTTGGAGATCGCAAAGAAAGTTCAAAACGTAGCATCAAGAGCGTGGAGATTGCAAAGAAGGTTAAAACATGTTAAAACCGTAGCATAAAGAGCGTGGAGATGGCAAAGAAGGGTAAGACCGTAGCATAAAGAGGGTGATGGCCATTGCAAAGAAACTTCATAACGTAGCATAGAGACGGTGTTGGACATTGCAAAGAATGTTCACTGTTCAAAAAAGTGGTTTTTAATCAGATGTTCCATCCAGAGCATGGCTGCATGATACAGTGTCTTGTGCAGCGTGAAATGATGCACGAAAAGGGTTTACTTAAAACCCCTTTTTAAGAGCCCTTGCAGCAACCATTCCTGAGGCTGAAACATGCCCATCATGCTGGAGTACAGGGACATCTCCCTCATGGAGAGTATGGAGAGTGTGCCTCTGGAGGCCCGTGATCACGTCACCTGTGGGAATTGAACCCATGACCATTTCAAGCCCCCCTTATGCTTGAAATCTAATACATAACGCCTAGAATTCTACGTTTTGGCCGGACTAGCCCCCCAATACCCCCTATGATTGTGCTGAAGCACGGAGAGCTCAGGTAGCTGACGCTACCTTTCGTGACATGAGGTCACACGTGATTTTCTGAGGTAAAGAACACTTCACCTAACAAACCAACACACAGCACCAGAGCCCCCATTGGCGACACTAACCAAGGCCCACGCGGTTCTCGTTGCCAATCAGACTATCTCTGCCGCATTGTCAGCGCGCAGCAATTGTATGAACCGAGGCCGAAGCCGCCATGGCATCGACCCTCGCTCCGTTGGGGGGGGTAAAAGGATCACTTTGGAACACACTCTCAGGCATCACTTTAGAACACAGCCATTTTGCATCACTTTAGAACACAAAATAAAACATCTCATGGAAACCCCGCCATACACACACATCAGATT
>Ga0126342_10007545_pt1 | contig 19447 bp, 12 predicted proteins | sample Cyp1metagenome_FD_92528 | JGI IMG/M metagenome (GOLD analysis project Ga0126342, IMG submission 92528) | Coral microbial communities from Lord Howe Island, Old Settlement Bay, Australia - Cyphastrea 1 metagenome | ecosystem: Host-associated > Invertebrates > Cnidaria > Coral ... | reverse complement strand
TGAATTCCCAGATATATCCACCATAAATCCATGAATTCCCAGATATATCCACCATAAATCCATGAATTCCCAGATATATCCACCATAAATCCATGAATTCCCAGATATATCCACCATAAATCCCTGAATTCCCAGATATATCTACCATAAATCCATGAATTCCCAGATATATCCACCATAAATCCATGAATTCCCAGATATATCCACCATAAATCCCTGAATTCCCAGATATATCCACCATAAATCCATGAATTCCCAGATATATCCACCATGTTTATCCATGGATCCATCCATAAAATCCTGCCAGAACGTGATCCGTGAAAAACCCACGGAGGCTGAATCTCGACAGGTGGCCGCCATAGAAACTCTTCTTGGGTGATAGCGTTCCGCTGTAGAAGGGCTCCTGTCGCGGGGTTCTGGTCCCTTTTCGCAATGTCAGTTGGTATTGACAATGGTTGACAATGGTCAAATATGATGAATCATGGCTAAGACCATAAATATGAGTATTTAATAATCATCAATAACTAAATATTTAATGGTCAAATATGATTAATCATGGTTAACTGGTTTCTATGGTTATCTTATATACTTAAGTGATAGGTTCCCTATGGGTGCCTACGGATCCAAGTATTGCACCTTCTCAGGAAGTAGGACTGGGGCATGATTTAAAGGCATAAGTACCTTCTCAGGAAGGCTCTGGATCCATAGGGATAGACATAACTGACATAACTATAGTTAAGGAGGTGTACAAACCATCTTATAACTGTGGACTCCGATGCTTGGGGGTGCATTTGGGCTTATCGATGGGTTACAACCATTGGATTCTAACCGCCACCAGTTGGGATATGGTGCCCCTATAACTACGAGAATGATGAAATATCACCTTGCAACTTGTTGGAACTGCACCCCTAGGTATGGATCCATCAATGGGTCGGTAGAGCAATTAGAAGAGACCTCGGCTTTTTACACCCAATCATAGAGGGTTCCAGAGGTTTTTCTCCCATCAAAGCAGTATTTAACCATACTTTCTGTATCCCAAAACCTCTGTATCCAACTATTGGGCACATGTTCTCCTAATCGGATACAAACACATAAAGCAAAACGTGTCTGAGTCCCTTTTTATGCTGTCCATTTCCTGGTGGTTTTTCAACGGTTTTTGGTCAAATCCGCCAAGACTCCGAGGTTTTGGGGAGTTTAACATGAACCGAATCGCCTAGAAATGGACATGTAAATGGCAAAATCATCTATGAAATGGGGTGCTTTCCATTGCCATGTTTCATTAACAAATGGTATGGTTGATTACATCATCAGTCCTACCATGTTCAAAACCAAATTCAAAAGCCTTAACACGAAAAAAAAAAACTGTTGTGGTCGAATTACACTGGTGTTTCTAAAAACCATCGACCATTCTCGTGAAACATCTCAATGCCTTTGGGCCTTTGTATTCCATGAGATCCCTCATCTTGATCCCCCCGGCAGCTGGTGGACGTTGATGGCTGATGGCCCCCCTCCAACGAATTCAACATAGTTCAACGTATCTACCGTGGACCATTAACCATACCCTCCAGTAATTTAACATAGCTATTGAACATGGCCATAGAAATAGTTGATTTACCGATAAAACAATGGTGATTTTCCATAGCTATGTTAAATTGCCAGAGGGTAACCATATCGTAAACCTAGTTGCGTTCACCAACAGAAACTTGGTTATCATAAATTCTGGTTGGTGGTTTCAACCCCTCTGAAAAATTATTGATCAGTTGGGATTATTATTCCCAATATATGGAAAAAAAGAAAATGTTCCAAACCAGAAATTACCTATGAATCTCCGTATTTGTCTGCTCAACTACATCCAATTTTAGCCGGTGAAATAGTGAGATCAGAACTTGACTATCAAACTCTATCAAGTGGGGGGGGGGGGCAAATTGAATCTTTCTCCCCTCATCCAATGCCATGTATATAATCTCCAACTTTAGCCGTAGTGATGCGCTCCTCATGCTACCAACCATCTTTAGATCTGTAAACAACAATAATAATAGCAACACCAACATAATAACATAATAACTTACTTTTTCTCAAACAACACTTAACAATATATATATATATAATATCCGGGGGCCCAGCAGCTCCGGCTCGTCATCCAGCAGGGGGCCCACCGCAACGGGCGGCCGCAGCACGCCGGGGACACCGGGGACACCGGCGATCAAAGCCATGGCCGGGGCCGTGGAGGTTTGGGGGATGTGAAGGTTTATTAAAGTTGTTGTTGAAAGTAAACACTGTTTAAAGTTGTTGTTGTAAAACCACTGCAGCTGACTGGATGTGTTTTTTTTGGGGATTTGAAAGTGGTTGAAAGTTGTGGAGTTGTTTTTTTTTCTGAAGTTTTAGAGTTTGACCTAGTTTGAATGGTTGGAAAATGGAGAAAATGGGGAAACGAAACGAGACTGACACCATATCTTGGAGGCTTGCAACATGAATTCTTCACGGAATTTTTGTTGGCTTGACTGATATGATATACCCTCTGGTAAACTAAGATAACTATGGAAAATCACCATGTTCAATAGCTATGTTAAATTACCAGAGGGTACCAATTGAAATGAGGCTTGTTGTTTGTATTTGTTTGTATCATTGTTGCGCACGTTCTGTGGGCGGCAGGTTCTGAATAAATTATGGAAACATATGTTTTTGCTGCTGAGTCTGGATGGCGTCCCGCTTGGAGACTGCAAGTCTAAGCTAATAGGAAGGAATTAGTGAGTGGAAGGACGCCTGTCAGACTGTCAGGGGAATCCGATTCGATTCTCATCCTGTGGTCTCAAAAAACTAGCGAAAAACAAACAGTTCATCAATAGCCTCTTGCCTTACAATGCACAGGCATTTCTTGCGGATTGAGGAAAACTGTCGTGCTGCTTCCTTTGTTACACCACTGTGGGACAAATCCTGCAAACAACTGACGTGTGATGATTGATTCGAGCTATGGTCAAAGAATGCAAAGGCAAAACATTGGACAACTCATGGTTAGCAAAACCAAGAGGAAAACTGAATAAAAGCCATGTTCCAAACCACCAGCCAGTTGTATTAAACATTACTAACCATTATTAACCGTTTAATAACCATTAAATAGTATTAACGTATTAACCATTAACCCATTAATAACCCATTAATTGAGGTTTACCATTGAAACTCTTCATTTCTGGGACCCTATGGTTGTCGGATCACTTCCGTCTCAAACACGATCGTGTCGCACAGAATGGCGTGCATGGTTGTCGCACGTTTTGTGAGAACGGATTCCTCAACACTAGTGTTCTATCACACTAAAAAAATCATACCCATATGCTTCATTATGCTCCATGGTGATGGTATATTTACCAACATTCCTGCGATTTTGTGTAGGTACAAAAAGGTACCCTCTGGTAAACTAACATAGCTATTGAAAATGGCCATTTATAGTGGATTTACCCCTTAAAAATGGTGATTTTCCATAGTTATGTTAGTTTACCAGAGGGTACATGTTGGTACATATGAACCCGCACCATGGTTCGCATATGGGATATTCAAAGCTGAGATCCATATCCACCCACTTTTAAATGAGACGAGCCAACCGACCTAGAACCATCTCTTTGTTCAGGCATACATGGGTCGCCAATGCGACCATTGACTGGTGCGTCCCAACCTATTGGGGTTTGTGACCCTGATTTGATGGATCTAAATAACAATACACACATCAATATGCATATATAATAAATAAACATACATGTTACATACATACATATACATATACATACACATATACATACACATACACATATACATATACATATACATACACATATACATACACATACACATATACATATACATATATATATATATGCATATATGCATTAAAGGTATAGATAAATGTACAAATCAACATATATATGTATATTAACATAATTTCACCCATACCATTGTACATTATACCAGTAGCTACAGTGTTGTGATAAATCGAACATTCATGTTTTTTTGTCCCTATGGGTGGTGAAATCATGTGCCAAATAACCATTCCACACTAAAACAAGTTTTAAAAAATAAAACGTCACCACCATGATATCCTAATAAAACAGTCATAAAGCAGTCATGAAACAACACTTACAGTATTATAATGTAAATACTCTATATATAAATAAAATATATACTATAAACATATACTATATACATACTATGTATATACTATATGTATACTATATGTATACTATATGTATACTATATACACTATATAAATATAGAATATATACTATAAAAACTATATGTATACTGTATATATACTATATATATATATTTATATACTATATATATATACTATATACATATACTATATATATACTATATATATATACTATATATATATATTATATATATACTATATATATACTATATAATATATATATACACACTATTTTTATACTATGTATATATATATATACTTTATATATATATATATATCTCTACAATATATACTATACGTATGTATATGCACAGTATATATATATATACTATATATAGAATATCCCAGTTCTTGTGGAAACAAAAACCAGACTTCGTCCTCCCCGCGGTTCTCCACCTCCCCGTCCAAGACCCCTGAGACCCCAGGCCGCCGCGGCGCCCAGAGACGTGCCAACGATCGAAGGCTTCCACCAGGTCGAGGGACACCGCCTGGGCGAAAGGATTCGAAAGCTGTATATATATATATAGCATATACATAGAAATTTTGTATATCTAAATAGAAAAAAATATATATATATAAATATAAATGGGTACCCCAAAATATTAAAATTGTAGAAAAATGGGGTACCCCATACTATAAAAATTGTATAAATATAAATATAAATATATATATATATATGGACAAAAGGTTTTGACTCATAGCCATGGTCTAGAACCATTCGTATTGAGACACCACTGGGTCTATGAATGGTGAATAAACCAATGGTGTATATATATATACGGGTCTATTAATACAAATGATGCTCTAATTTCATATTGATGAGATATTAATGGTATATAACTTAGACCGCATTAGTTCACGTTAGTATTGAGATATCCAAATTAGACATATCCAATGATTAGACCATTTTAGTTGAAGCCAGCCAATGGTTTACATAATGGGATATAACCATGTTAGTTGGTTTGATCCCATCGATTCCACAGAACCTGACGTCGAAAGCCCAGTCACTCGACAGTGGAGCAAGGCATCTACCAATTCTTTGCGCACCTGCGGTGATCTAAAGAGGGGGGGGTGCAAAACATCAGTAGACCTTAGTCCGGCTGAGTTCTCATAATTCACGAACTAAAGTGATTGGGGGATTGTCCAATCCCAACCATTTTTACAACGCAATACCATCATCTTGTTGGAATTACCATCTAGTAAATTGAAAAATAACTAAATCATCTGGCCATTTTCAACAGCTATGTCAGATGATGCTCTATCACAAATGGCTGCAAGCTTCACAAATGGGGTGGTGAGAAAAAACAGCACTCTCGGTGGCTCTGAAAAACCACCGAAAACCACGATGCATCCAGGTTTTTTTCAGACGGCTTCTTGCACAAAATGCCGTCTGATTATTTAACATAGAGATGGAAAATGGCCCATTTGTAGATGACTGATGATGAATTACCGAATTAAAAGTGGTGATTTTTCATAACTATGTTAATTTGACAGAGGGTAACTCTTCCACACATCCTTCACTTTCATCCACTACGAACCCTGGAACTTGGAACAAAATCTGGGTGCTGCAAGCATGGAAAACCTTGGATGGTTCCGCATGGTTCACATTGTTTCTCGAGTCGATGTCATCGGTTATTGAAAACCCAATTTCCAGCCATTAACATTCATTTACTTGAAACATCTCGAAACCAATAGAATCTAAGTTTCAAAACCAATCATATTCTGTCAAATCCCTTTTTTGTACAGTTCAAAATCAGACTCTTCTGGGTCAACCTTAGCATTTCACCGAAGATCGTTGCCGATGATTCCTGAAAAAAGACCACCTGAAGTAATGGTTCCTCACCATAGAAATTACCAACCAAAAACATACACATGTTGTGGTTTATCTATATACATATATAACTATATTATATATATATATATATTCATGAAAACGAATGGTACAGGATGGGCCCCCCAGTTGTAAATTTGTGAAATTTCACCAACCTGTAGATATTTTCACCAGAAGTCCAATGGTTAGCCCAGTCATGAAACCAAATTCCCGATCACAAAATCAAATGTATCAACTTATGCACTACATCAACCATTGTATATCAGTTATACCAAATCATTACAATATAATTTATAGTTAATATACATTAGTTGGTAAATTCCACTATAAATCAACTGTATCAACATATATTGTATATCAGATATTTTCGAAACCATGAGCCTCTACAGCAAACGCAGCCACAACTTTCAACAAGAAAACCCCTTTTTTATTGTTCAACCGTAAGGTTTCGTTCCGAAAAATCATCCATGGGAAAACCACTGGGATTTTCCCATGGTTAGATGTTGTTCCATGGCTTTTAATAGGATTTCCATGGAACACATGGAAAAAAACACGGCCGGTTTTCCATGGTTTTTCCCATGGCTCTGACGAAACCGACCTCAGTGGGCTCCGCGGTCTCCACGCTCTCGGCCAAGCGTTGCAAACGCCGCAGAGCCGCCTGAAATCCAGTGGATCCGATAACCATGATGAAAATGTACATGATATATATATATATATATATATACACAGTATATATAGTAATGGTTGATATATCATGTATAAATGGTTGATATATCATGGTTGATAGTGATAATGATAATAGTTTGTATAATGATAATATATAATGGTTGATATATCATGGTATATAATGGTGATAATAGTACTATGGCTATGATATATATATATATATAGTAATGGTTGATAAATAATCAATGATACTATGGTTTATAACTATAGGTTAACTATGGTTTGACTATGATTTAGATACAATCTATACTACTCATAGGGTTTATAAACTGTACATGATACCATTCAATGGCCATTTCAGGTACCGATTGATTGGAGGTACCTACAATATATAAGGCCTATTTTTCAGGCCTATGTAAGGGGATATCGCTAGAAAATATGGCCTTATATGGTACAGTACCTTCATTTTAGGATCCTGAATTTCCCATTGAAGTATGGTTTATAACTTATAACTATAGGCTAACTATGGTTTAGATACAATCTATACTACTCATAGGGTTTATAAACTACAATAGAATCTGTTTGAATCTAAATATTGGCCACATGAATATGTTAGAATATTAGAATCTAAACTAGAAACTAAATTCCATAGAATATGTTAAATTATTAGATGCTAATCCCATGAAATCCCATTAGAACCCATTAGAAACCATTAGAAACCATTAAACCACCTGCAAGGTGGTGCCCTATACTTTGCTAAGTTGGTACCAGTAAGTCCAATTTCACTCTAGTTTATTGTAGATATATCGAACTACTTACTATGGTTTATAAGCCAACTTATAACTGTGGGGGGGCAACACCTTGTACATATGATATGTAACCATTGTATTAAAAACTATCTGTATATAATGAATGATATATACAGATACATATATATATATATATTCTGAAGCTGTCCAATCAGCTTTCAAGTGTCACTGGCAGACTTGCTAACTCACAATCGTATACATATACATACATATATGTATATACATATACATAGTGAACTTTAACATATACTGTACATTATGTTGATTATGTTGAAAAGAAAGCTTCTGATGGTATTTGTCTAAAACACATGTTGGATATACGGTACGCACTATGGGATACCAGAAAATTATGAGAACATATGATACTATGTATCGAATGATATGTACGTATGTACATATATCTATATATATATATATATCCCATTCGTTTAGATATGATAGTTTAGTATAATCGCATTTAAGATGGAAACACGATGACACATTACATTACTAGTCAACATAGGCCATCCAAGAAAGATAATGATGAGTGATCAGTGGATTTAGCATACCCTATTTTGAAACAAACCCATGTCTAGTAACCCCCCAACGCTAGATAGACAAGTGAATCATACTTTTCCATATGTAGTCAGTGATAACTGGCCTTTTCTTTCTTTCTGGATACTTGGGGTGCAGTTAGGAATGTTAATGGGGCCATGGGAACACCCCCCATAAGTCTGGATATAACCACTGAGAACTGGAACTGCACAACCCAAGTTGTAAGTTGGTTGACAAACACCATTAACTAGTTAAATATATCTGCCATAGATCACAGTTAATCAAGTGATTAAATATATTAAATCAACGTTGCCATGTAGATACTACCGGGGATACCTTCCGGTAATCAAACATGGCTTATTCATACTTATGTTCTATCCAGATTGTGGAGCTTCAAGCCACGTCTATCTGTCTATCTCGGGATAACTTTCAAAGGAAATGTATGGATCAATTTATTCCAGGGGTAATATCCAGTTATGATAATGGATCAAGTTTGTATAACCACCATTTCCCTTGTTTAGAGCAACCATTGACCGATGCTGCACTCGTACCCCATGGCTATGTTGGCTACATCGAAAATCTTTGATTCGATTGAATCAGTTGAACCCAGATTTTTGTCTCTTACCCTCTGGTAAACTAACGTAACTATGGAAAATTACAATTTTTAATGGGAAAATCCACTATTTCTATGGTCATTTTCAATAGCTTTTTGTATGTTTACCAGAGGGTAAGTTACTTAGATCGAGATTTTTCTTGGATAACAAACCCCATTTGTTCATCCCTCCCAGTTGAAACAGGAGTAAACGCCTCGCGCAGAGCCGCAGCATCCAGGATGGCTCTGGAAGGTGGTGCCTCAGCCATCGCCGTTCAAGGGGAAATGGTGCGTTTTTTTCCACCAGAACATGGCAATTTACATGGGAAAATGAGGTCTGAAACCTCGAATCCTTGGATTTTGGGGTACTTAGTTTCAGTCTACGAGTTTCAGTCTACGTGAAATGGCTATCTCTACATATCCCAAAGAATGGAAGTGCAGTTAGGAATATTGATGGGTATTAACCAAACGTGGCAATTTACATGAAAGGTTTGCTTATTATTTTGATGGATTTTGGGGTACCTGTGTTTCAGACAAACTCAGGTTTGACCGGGAAAAAGTACTGTAGGTCCTAAATGGTCCTAATGAGTCCACATAATCATAAAATCTATAATTTAAATCATGACTCATTCATCTTTGGGAGTCAAGAAATTCCAATCGAAATTGGGGTTGAAAAGAAATGGTGGGTTGAACAGAAGGAAACGAAGATCTAACTAGCAGCAATTGAGGATTTGTCATCGTTTTTTTTCGTTGACCAAACAAATTGACAAAGTAGCAGGCTTCATTAGCCAACTGGGCTAATGTTTAATCAACTTCCAAGGTGCACCTGGAAAACCCAAATCAGTCCACGGACTTCAGGTGGCTCACATGTTGATCCGAACAGGAGAATGCAGCAGGAAAAGGCCACATTTTCTACCACTATGACTGTGTCATCTCGCTACTTAGAATACCAATAGCACCAAAAGAAAATAGAATCAAACATATAATATGTGTTGTACAACATGTGTAATTATTTGATTATATACATATGTGTACTTAATATGTATGTGTATATAAATACACATGTATGTATATCTATATCTATAATATACTAGTACATATGTATATGGATATAACCATGTACATTATATCATCATATTGATGTATATATATATATAAAAAAACAACATGTATGTATATATATACACATATATACACAAACATATGCATATATGATTGTATATGTATATGTAGATGGCGATGATGAAGCCATTGTGATAGTTGTCAGATCCACTCCACCTGTAGTTGGGATGCAGTGGAGATCGGGAGTTGAGACCTTCATAAGCCGACCCCCATGAAAGTTGGCTAAGGATTGACATCATAAGCCCCATGAAATCTACGGGTCACTGTCACGGTGCAAACCTCAAGGGGCGGCGCTCCGACTCGATCCTTGTAGTTCGCAACAGTTTTTATCTGATCAATCATCTGGGTAAATTATAATATTTCACTAACCTGAATAGTTCGGCCATGTGGGGATGATTCCCCTCACCAACCATGATTCCCAGTGAGGGAGAACAGTGAGGTCGTGATGAAATTTACCCATAATCATTCAATGAAACGGAAAGATCACAAGAAGTCCGTTTCCCAGGGGTGGCACTTGAGGTGAGAGGAGTTTCCCACGTTTTCTTTGAGCACTGCGAAATCGCGAAAGCAAAATGTACACTTCACGCATTATTCTGCGCAGTTCACCGAGGGAGAAGCCAACTAGTGTGGCAGTCTAGTTCCAGTGGCTGGTGAACTGTGTTGTTTTTTCAATGCGACGACAGCAAGATACCGATACATTCGTGTATTGACAACTTTTTTGGTAGCAGCCGCTGGCCACCCCCTTTCCACTGGTTGTGGCTTTGCCGCCCATAAGCTGCAAGGACAGTTCGACCATACATGCCACAATACAGTACAGTTATTTACCAGTTATAAACGGTAACAAATGCTTATATATAAATGGTTATAAATGGTTATAAATGGTTATAAATGGTTATAAATGGTTTGAATGGTTATCAATGGTTAAAAATGGTTATAAATGGTTATAAATGGCGTTATCATTACATAAATTGGGTAGTCATAACTGACTTATATCTGGTAAATGGATGTAAATGGCGACAATACAGTACCAACTCCTGCAAAGTGAGATGCACTGCCATCCCAAAAGCAGCTTGATCTGTTTTTTTTGTTTTGAGATGTTGGTGGTCAATACCATGCAATATACCCCACTGTATCACTATTATATCCCCACCAGTGTTATACGCATAACTTATAGCCCCATTATATAATCAATATGTCATCATTAATTAAATCCCGATGATATTCTCATCATATCCCCATTAGATCCAGTTTTTCCCTATTATAATGTATACATATATATATATATATCAATGTTACAATCTTATATCAGTGTTAGGTCCCCATTAGTTGTCAAAGAATCACCTGTTAAATCACCACAAATCAGTTGGCGAAGTCACCGTGAAAAAACCGTTTTCCTTGGATCCCCCCGTGTTTTTGCATTAACAATTAAAATATTTGAAAAAAAAAACATAAGCCATCTCATTATACTAGTTGGCTGATAGGTTTCCCTATGGGTTGTGAATTTTCCCCATAAACTGGGGAGTATTAGTCCCAACAAATTGACCGCTAACTAGTCCACCAAGGTCGTAACCAATCAACCATTGTATTCCCATTCTATCACTATGATATCTCCATTATATCTCTATCATATCCCCATTAATTTGCCAAGGAACAGTTGTTTACCTGTGAAATCACCATAAATAACCATAAATCACTTGGTGAAGTCACCATTTCTCTTGAATAGTTATCCCTAGTCCATCTCACACAATATAACCTCATGAATTGCCATTCCCATATATGTTCACGATATTCTCAATTCTCATCATCAAAGGAACCGTTTCTGGTTGGTGGTTTCAACCCCTCTGAAAAATATGACTTCGTCAGTTGGGATGATTATTCCCAATATATGGAAAAATACTTCAAAGGTTCCAAACCACCAACCAGACTATAGGTATCTATAGGTGATATATCCATACTTACTATGGTTATCTATGGTTTATAAACAAACCACCAACCAGGTTCCCGTCCACCCGATGGCTCCCCCACCGGTGGCTGCCGCCCGCGGCTCAGGCAGCGCGCCAGCGGGTGGCGGCGCGCCTCCGAGCTGGTGCCGCGCCGCCGGGGCGGTGTGGTGCCTTTGTCGGGGCCCAACCTGGCGAAGCTGGAAAGATACCTGCAGTGGGCCCCAAGAATGCTGGGTCCACCATTGAAAATCATGGGAAAACATATTAAAACATGGTGATTTGGAGATGATGTTTCCTAGGTTTGTTTACAACTCCAAAAACTATGGTTTATTCATGTTATTACAGTATGGATTATTTTGGTTTATTCAGGATATATTGCGTAACTGATTTCCAGTCTCCAGAACGTTCACCCCTCAGCGCTCCACTGGTGGAGGGCTGACCCTTTCATCCACGGAAAATCTGGATTTAGCAAAAGAAACATGGGGAAGTTATCAAAAAAATGGTGTTGAAACAGTTGAAGCAAATACAACATGCACATTTCACAGATTGAACCTCAAAAGATGCAACTTTCATCATGGAACCGCTCAGCAGGTCGCACCTTTTGCAGCTCGTGGACCCATACAGTCATGTCCACCAGACCTAAAAACACCACAGAAATGGTGTCGCTTTGCAGTTGCTCGCGGTGAAAAGGGCCGGGGTGGTTGGAAAACGCAGGTCCACCGGCCGAGGAAGGGTGGCAAGCAAGATGGTATCATCTGCCGCCAGAAAATGGGTCTAATCTGAAAGCCATGCCTGGGAAGGGGGCACCATGATGGTGTCAGAAATAGCGGTGCCTGACATGTGTTTTTTTGCGGTTGCAAAGACCCCTCCCAGTGTTGGCTGAAAATGATGAAAAGCTGTACATGTTTTGGTTCTAAACATGCATGATCAGCGGCGTTTCTCGGCTATGAGACGATCTTCTCAGATTGCCTTCGCAGTCAAATCCTGCGGAACAGCACTCTTGGCTCTCGTCTGAAACATTGAGATCTTTATCGTCTCAGTCATCTGCATCCTACAGATTTTCCTGTGGACTGTCATCTGCATGTGAATTCTTTGTCAACTGGCTTTGAGGGATCATCAAGTTTGGATGATCCATTGCCAACGCGAAATCCGTGTTGTAATTTCGTTGGGCAAACATATGCTGTGCCCAGATCATCCCAGATCTCTTTCTTCAAAATGAACATGGCATATCCTAGGCACCTCGCAAAGAAATGGTGTTTTTCAGCCTGGCTTGTAGAATTGTGTATCCAAATTGATTGCACAAGATCAAAAGTACCCCTCATCTTGCAGTCACCTGTCAGATAGGTAACCAACCCCAATTCATCATGTGTGGCAAGATTTCCCTGGCTATCTCGGAGGTCCTCCACTTATATTTGTTGTTGTTTAAACCCCATCAACTATAGATATAGCATGATATCTCTACCATAAACCGAGTTGTGACATGTTAGTTTTAAACCAACAACTAGCGATGATAAATCACCTTGAAATCTCCATGTTTATTGGTTGAATTCCCATTATATACCAATCTTACTCAAATTGTTGATTATAAACCATCCGGATTGACTCCCGTCCCCTTCTCCTGCTTCAGTTCTGCATCAAATAGGCCTGGTGAAGACTGGAAGATGGCTCAATTTTCTGACCAGTGCAGACATTCACAGTTCATTCACAAACCATTGGGAAACTGTGGTGAAAAACACGCTGGCAATGTGAATGGGATTTCCCATTATACTCTTGAATCAACTAAACTGACAACAAAAAACTGTTGTTGATTACCCTGGCGCCTGGCCATTGATCGTCTCTTCTTTTCAGTTTCGGGATGCGTGCTCTGCGACCTAATCGCGTTGATCTATATATCAGTTTCCATAGATTGAGATGATATGACTTACATAATTATTTGATGGTACCCTCTGATTATTTAACATAGCCATGGAAAATGGCCCATTTATAGATGATTTACTTAAAAATGGTGATTTTCCATGGCTATGTTAAATAACCAGAGGGTCAGTGGCTTCTAACCGCATCACTGGGATGAGATACCACAAGTCGTTACAATGCGTACTGTGTTGTGAATCCTTACATATTCGAGATCCCTTTACTTGAACACCGTCACAAAATTATATATACATCTGGTGGGTATAAGCCTAATTTAAGGGGATATGCAACTGGAGCATCTACTTTTATGCGCTGGATACTTCATGCGATATATATATATATATAGATATATATGGTGTAAAAAACAGCCAAAATATAGGAAACACAACAAAACACCTTTCTGTTCCAGCAGGAATCTATGATCCATTCATTTTGTCGACAGGTTACTATATACAGTTGCGTACACGTATCATATTATATAGATTACACGTATGAATTGCACATATCAAACATGTTCGTATGCATGCATGCATGTATACATACACATATTCTAGCTATATTCCCTCCGTTATGGCCCTTGACGGTTTTAACTGGCTAAGAAAACCATATTGAAGTGATATACACTTGACCTTATTTGCAGGAGTTATTGCATCCCATTTAAAACTGGTCGATAAGGCCATAACCAAAACTGTACAGTGTGGCCTCCCCAGTCAACTATAGTTGTAAGTAAACAAATGTCCAGCTACGTCTTTACAAACCTCAGTAACTATACGTAGTTATAAGTTATAAGTAGAACAAACCAACAAAATCTAGTTATTGCAGTTCTTGGTACCAACTTAGCTATCCTTTGGGGGTCCCACTTTGTTACATGTTCCGTCCAAGGCGCTCGCAGCTCGTTCTCGTTCTTCTCAATGGGCGCGTTGCTCACAGGCACAGGCACAGCCACCGGCACTGCTGTGGTGGTCGCGGAATCAGTGGCCTCCAGGATTGTCGCTGCCTAATGATTTTGGTATATTCAATCATGGTTAATAATGGTGATTACTAACTTACTTTATCCTCCGATGTTGTGGCTAGCTGGCAAATCCCCGAACTATGGAGGTTTATAGCTGGGAAAATAATCTACGAAAGGTGGGTTTTCAAGCAAGCCATGTTTGATCACCCGGAGGGTGATCCAAGTTGTAAGTGCGGGCTGATTTTGTAGAACATCAATTTCTGGGACAATGAGCCTTGCGTCGGAATCAACATGAATGAAAAGAAGAGATGTTTATGTTTGTGTATGCAACTAATGTACACCAATGTGACTATACACATATAACTGGAATCTGCAGTGGATACCTCTATGGGATTCTGTTGGTTACTAACTCTTGTCTAACAGTTGGGAGTGCAGTTGGGATGATTTCGTTCTGTGCCTATATGTGTATATGAACTGGGGGGTGCACTGGATGCTTTCTATCCATAAAGGTCGATATAACCAATAACCCTACCGATGTCTCGCCCATAAATTTGGGATATTTGGGCTATGGGGTCCAATAATAACTAGTTAACTAGTTATAAAATGTTATAAATATATATTATATATATAAATATTATAAAATTCTCTGGGCCAGGGAAACAGTGGATACTCACGGAGGAAGTAACACCAAATTTGGCCTTTTTTTGGGGATGGAAGTTCGACATCGAATCTGAGGTTTTGGTTCCAAACATTTCCAAACAACAAAAACAGTTTCTATCTTTTGGTTAGAAACATGTTCAAAAACAAATATATATCTGATTTCTAGTTGGAACACTTGGATCTCCGACATGTTTGAAATGGGGCTCACCTCCTACTTGGCGGATCATCCCACTTAGAAAATGATTGGCAAGTAGGTTTGTTCGCTCTTTATATACGGGAAACACCCAATTGGTGGACTTGGCAAACCGTGTTATTTTGGTTTACCAAGTGGGATGACAATCCAACTAACTCCACGCGACCAAGCCCTCATGCATCATGGAACGAAATGCATCATGGAGCAACATGGTCATGTCTACTTGGGCACGAAACCATTTTTGTTGTGTTCTTGGGTTGTCTCAAAGCAATCAGGGTAGGCATCAATCATTGTAATCCATTCGCCAATCATTGTTATCCACTATCATCAGTTATATAATGGCCATACTTTGGGGATACCCCATTATCTTTAGACCCTCATTATTTCTATAGGTCACACCAAATATCACCACCTCGGAGTTCAGTGTCCCCTAAGGCCTTGAACTCAGCCGTTGCATTTGGATAAATTGGTTCACAGCATGGCTTCATTGCACACATGATTGCTACCTTGGGTCACTATTTGTAGGCAGATAGTAACTGGGGTTGCAACGAAGCCATAAACTGCATAATAATCCATGGTTTCTGGATTCGCAACTCATCCTCATCATGTATTTGTCATCCCATCATGTCTCATACCCATTGTTGGCAAGAGACCAATTTTCTCAGGGTCATAAACCAAAGTGATGAACCACTTACGAAGTGGAAGAATCCTGGCCTGCGGTTCAGAAAACCTCTGCCTCGGCAAGTCTGTGAGTTGTCTAATGTGGTTCAACTCACACAGGTGAGGAAACTATGCAAAAATTGCCCATGTGCACATGAATTACCCAGTGAAGACCAGTTTCCCGTAGCTATGTCAAATTACCAAAAGGTATTTTCAAATTTCTACTTACACTTCTTATATATATATATTATTGTTATATGTTTCGTGTGATATGAGTTGGGTTTACCACATAATTCATGCATTGTTTCTTATTTACATTATTCGTAATAAATCCTTACCACATAACTATACATAACTGATATGATTGGATGATGATTACAGTATCAGTATGACACGTAATCCACATATGAATAAAATTATATGATTGGATGATGAGTATGTAAACCTCTCGTACAGGCCATAGCAGCCATAGCAAATTGAAGTGCACATTTTCGAACACGGTGACACCGCATCCCACGACTTGATCTCCAAGATCATCCCCGTTGTGTTTTCAAAATCTCTTAAGCGGCTCCGGTTAGTAGTGATGATTGAATGATTGACCCAAGAAATTAATGTTGTTATATAATTTCTGGTTGGTGGTTTCAACCAACCCCCCTGAAACATGATGGAGTTCGTCAGTTGGGATTTTTCTTCGCAACTGGATGGACAAATAACAATTATGTTCCAAACCACCAACCAGATTTATATACAGTACCCTCCGGTAATCTAACATAGCTATTGAACATGGCCCATTTATAGTTGATTTACCCATTAAAAAATTGTGATTTTCCATAGGTATGTTAGTTTACCAGACGGTAACACTGATCCCATTTCTGGATCGGAATCATAATCATTCATCCGATCCCAACATCCCATTTCACAAAATCGTCCAATGGTCCAATATCTCCTGTGACTTTGTCTCCCCTTGTGTAAGGGATAATGAAACCATATCTGGTTGGTGGTTTGAACTCCTCTGAAAAATATGAAAGTCAATTGGGATGATTAATCCCAATATATGGAAAAATAAAATTCATGTTCCAAACCACCAACCAGATATACAAGCCCATTACCAATATGGAGTTCAACTTTAGACTTCAACTTTGCGTTGGATTCTCTCCACTACTTTGAAGTTCTGAGTGATAACCCCATTTGGCGAAGATTTTTTGCAGGTTATCACTACAAAAACATATAAATCAATTATATACTTGCAATGACATGGAAAATAACCACTTACCACTTACTTTTGGGCTAAGATAACCCCCTGCATGTAACATGGAACCCAATTCAATTGGGTCTGAAATGTGTTTTTCCGTACTTTGAGATGGCCTTTTTATTAAAATCATCATTATTATTATTATCATAATTATTATTATATAATTATTATTTTAAAATAATAATACTTATTTATCATTATCATTATCATGATTATTATAGTATAATTATTACTATATAGTTATGATTCATGTTCATCTGTGTTAAACTCCCTCGGGTAAATCCTCATTCTTGTTGGGTTGGTTGCGATTTTGTTGGGAAAACCCTGATTTTTGGTAAGAAAATCCTGAAACTGTTTGGGTAAATACACACTTTTATTGGGTAAATCAGATTGTTCTTGGCTATACCCAATTGGTTTTTGAAAGTTCAATCCTCATTTCAGTCGGGTTCATCGCACTTTTTCGGGGGAAAACTCGTCCAATTGGTGGTTTCAACCCCCTGAAAACTATTAGTCAGATTGGATCATCATCCCAACTATTGGGGAACATAAAAAAATGTTCCAAACCACCAACCAGTCATCATAGTTCATCATTTTCCTGTGTAAATCCACCTTTTTGGGGCCATCCCATCCCCTGCCCCGGGCAGGGCTCCCCCGGGCAGGGCTCCCCCGGGCTGCCGCGGCGCATGATGTTCTCGTCCACCCAGGGCGCCATCGCTAGCGCCGCGCCGAAGCGCAAGGGCAGCAGCAGACGTGCGATGTTGGAGGCGGCGAAGACCATGCCGAAGACCTCGGCAGCCAAGGACCCAAGGGGAAAACCATAGGAAAAAACATAGGGAAAAACCAGGGAAAAACCATAGAAAGTTTGAGGATTTAGCTATTGAAAATGGTGATTTGGGACTTGTGTGGGACTTGAATGGGAAAACCATGGAAAAAACCATAGGAAAACCATAGGAGACTGATGACTTCAGCAAGAAAAATGGAGGATTGAATGTAAATTAGAGCTGATTTATGATAGCTACGTTGGTGGGTAAAAATAACTCCAATTTTACTATGGTTCAAGATTAAAATACCTAAAGACCTAAATATAATTTTTATAGGGTTTATAAACCAACAAACATAAATGGGGGCCCCACATCGTAGGTATTTAACCCTTGAAAATTGTGGATTAACCAAGAAAAGTGGGTTGACACAGAAACATATATTGTATATATATTATATATATATTATATATATTATATATATTATATATATTATATATATTATATATATATGTATATATATATATTATAATTATATTATATATAAGTATATATATATGTGTGTGTATCACCAACTAAATGGATAACTAACGTGTCACTATATGGATATGTTGAAGGGGGGAGGGTACTGCATACAAGGTGGTGCCCCAGATGTGTTTCCTGGTTTATGTTCACCTCGCTGGGCCACGGCGGCGCTCTCTTCAGGCTTGCTGAAGTCGGGCCAGTGACCAGCCGTCCGTAGGTAGATGAAGATTTCCTGAACGTAGGACCCTGGGATTTTCTTCCCGAGACATGGGATTTACCGTGAAAAAATGGGGAATTTATCTAGGAAAAATGGGGGATTCGTGAAAAAATGGGGATTCACCATGATTTACCTAGGACCTAGTTAGGAAACATGGTGATACTGCAGATTGCGAAATCCTGCAACAACTGGTAACTAGTCGTAACTATATGACACACGTATGGGAATTTAACGGGATAAACCATCTACCAATTGGTGCAGGATTTCTTCCATCCACAGTGTCAGTATCATGGAGATTTATAGTTATTAAATTGGATTTAGTTGTTTTTTTTCTGGTCGTTGTTTTGTTATCTTTCAATTTTTGGACTTTACCAATCAAACGTAATGAGGATATATATAACTGGTTGGTGGTTTCAACCCCTCTGAAAAAAAGTGAAAGTCAATGGGAAGGATTATCCCATATATGGAAAATAAAAAATGTTTGAAACCACCAACCAGATAATCGAAGGAAGTTTAGAAGTCAAACTTCCGACAATATGGACAGATGAAAAGCAGAGCAGGGAAGAGGCAGAGAGAAGAGAAAGATTAGAAGAAAGAAGAGTAAGAAGAAAGAAGATGCAG
>Ga0126342_10007544_pt1 | contig 19447 bp, 14 predicted proteins | sample Cyp1metagenome_FD_92528 | JGI IMG/M metagenome (GOLD analysis project Ga0126342, IMG submission 92528) | Coral microbial communities from Lord Howe Island, Old Settlement Bay, Australia - Cyphastrea 1 metagenome | ecosystem: Host-associated > Invertebrates > Cnidaria > Coral ... | reverse complement strand
TCCAAGTGCTGAATGTCTCATATGGACCCATTTGGCCCATAACTGGTCGATTTAAGAAAAATCAGTCGATGTGGTCAAGGACTACTTTTTTTGCCCGATATCTCAAGAAATGGTAAACAACATTGTCTACCAAAACATTCTTATACAATCGAAGATCTAGGTATGGATAAATGGATGACTAAGATCGCAGATAGCCATCCACGACTTGCTCCGCCAATGTCATTTCTTGCCCATCTCGGCATCCCTGGACAAAAGCCGCAGGAAACGCCTTCAAATTCCAAGCGCTGAAGGATTTTGCGAATTTGTACCATGAGATGAAGGCAGTTCATGGGAACATCCAAGAAGAATCTCGGTGATGGAGCTCCCAATTTCTTCAAAACCTTGACATTTGTGAGATTGTTTATGGAATTATGTATATATATATATATACATGTATATACACGAGAATATTTTTACATTGAGAGAGCCACTGACTGCTAAACATTTGGAAGGGCAAACCGTACAAAACAATAAATTGTGGTGCAGGAAGGATGGCAGAAAATGGTGGCAAAGAATCGTATCTGGCAGCTGAGGCATTGAAGACCGACGCGGTGCCCAAGCGATTTTTGCCGCGGCTTCATGTTCAATATCAGAAGCTCGTTGCCGGGAACATGTCCTGGGCATATGGTAAAGCTTAAATAAACCATCCCTCATCTTTCCATAGATGGATTTACATGGGTGGTAAGCAGTAAGCATCATAATTGACATAAATAAGAATACATAAATACTGTTTTTTTTCGTGTAATTATTATTATATATGCACACGCATACGAATCTAAAGTAAAATACGACCATTCTGATTTAGAACCTTTCTATCTGAATTTGGGGGGTGTTATAAATACACTGAATCCTGCTTCAGGATCATGTTGGGTGAGCTCCATGGTGCGCTCCGGGTGGAACCGCTGCCCTGGAAACGCATTGCGGAGATCACGTCGGATCTCCCGCGGGTGGAGATCCATTCGATTTGTGCCATGCAGCAGGGAGGGCAAGGTGGGAGATTAGGAAGACTTAGTGAATATAGATCTGATTTTTACCATGCTATACTCCACCAAAAATGTAGGAAAATCATAAAGTCCCACTTGCACAGCGATACCAAACATTCATTATCAGAATATAGACGACAAAATTTAAACGTGTAAGTCCTACCTTTGGTGTTGAAGATGGGCTCAGGGGATAGTTTGAGGTGCCCATAGCAGAATCTGCTGTGATGATCCCTGCGGGAAATGGCAGCGGTTATAGGTATCCTATCCAACTGGTTCCCACAAGATTGCTACGAATCAGGTGATTCCAGGACAAAGTAGTGCTGATTGATGTTTCTGCCCGAAAATTAAGGGGATGGCAAACACCTTCAGTGTACCGGATCAGGGAGGACTATGTACCTTTTCACATTAGGTCACTTTATATATTACATATATAAATATATATATATAAGGATATTTTAAAAATAAGATAGTATGGCAGTATTCATTGTCAAGAAGCCCTATACAACAAGAATCGCAGAGCTGCCTCAAGATACACCCCATTTGGAAACTCAATGCGTTCACTTGCTTTGTTGCGTTTAGTTGGGGGGAAAGATTTCTGGAAGTCGGTGCGTGCTGCGTCCAGCTGGTGTTTTGGAAGGCATGGTTTGGAACATTGATATTTTACCTGCGTTCTTGTACCTTGGTTCTTGCCATGTCAGATTGTCTATTCACGTATTTGAATAAGATAGTTTTCTTCCAGAGATGCACATGAAGTCCAATATGTCCATGAAAGTTGTTCTCACACACATATGTTGATTGCTGCATTTAGTCACACATCTTAGACTTCAAAATTTTGGCAGTTTGTTGCTACCGAAACAGAAGCAACGTTGGGTTTATTGGGACCCTCCACAAAAAAAAACACCAAACATCCCTGTCACAAGCAGCACCAATGATTTGCGGAGGTTCTTACAAACCAGATCCAACATCAAAGACGAGCCTCGAGCTTCTTGGATGGGTTGAGGGGCCAGGACTAAGGCATGCCCCGAAGGCCATTGCAGGAGAAAGATGCCCAAAAGTTGTTTGATTCCTTCTCTAAAACAGCCAAGGGGTTTCCTAAGTTGCCCAAGAGATTTGGGGTAAGTTTATCTGTTTTTTTGCGGGGGGTACGTGATGAATAATCCTAGTGTCCTATTTCACCAGGTATTTTCCTCTTCATGGGAAATTGTAGGATTGGCTCTGGTAGGGGCCAACTAAAGGGCAACAATTAATCATCAAATAATACGGTATCAAATCGAACTTAGTACACGTAATATTCATATCATATATTTAAATCTACATATATATTTATATATTCTATATAATTTTTATACTGCATATATATATATTTAATTTATATAATATATATATATATATTAAATAATATATATATATATATATTTATTTATTTACTGCATATATATATACGTATATATATATATATTTATATTATCCACATTCATCCATGAGTTGAATTATTTAGTTGTTGTTGTAGATTCATATTCCGTTCACTTCAATTACGACAAGAAGGCCCCTTCCCAGGTCGCCCCTGTTGGAGCTGTCAGTTCCCAATCACCGGGCCTACGCGCAGCGTCATGGCTATCGCTATGTGGTGCATACGGAGAGCGCGCTGCCGGATAGGGAGGCACACTACAGCAACTTGATGAACTTGATATGGGTCCCCCCAAAATGATGACCAACCCTAAAGTCTTGAAATTGGGAGGATTGGAGGGTTTGAGAGAAGCGATCATTGCAAGCAACTTGACTGGTGGGATGTGGGAGGGAGCTAAAAGATGAGCTGCAGCTTTTCATATTCCTTATTGGATTATTAATATGTGTTGAGTGGGGGCTGCTAAGAGCTACAAAGAGTTTCCCAAGCTCATGATAGATGGAGGTTGGATTCTCCACAACAGTGCGCGTTTGGAGGGTTTGAAGTTGAGACCGGTGATCATTGCAAGTGGCCGAAGTGAAACAAGACCCACTTGAGGGAGCTACTCACTGAAATGGGAACCAATATTGTAGAGAGGCCAGTGTCCTTAGCATCCAACAAAAAGGACACCGCTGCTTTCAGTGTACTTTTTGTGGCCGCTCGCTCCTGTCAGAGATTCCTGAACGGCACTGCGCCGTTTGGTGAAAAGTTTCCTGAAACTGTGCTCTTTTCCCGCCAGGATCTGCTTAAAGATTCCGTCAAGTTGTTGCGAGCATTCCGTCGAGTCACCACCATCACCAAGATATGCTCTCGGCATGTCACAGCTGGATAATATGCACTAATATATGGTGATATGACATAATTATGATATATGACACCTGTTGTCAACTTGCTTGATTCGCAGTGAGTTACTTCAATATGAAGATCCGAGCGGGATGAACATGAGAATCAGCTGGTGAACATGACAAAGTCTACAATCATTTGACATGGTTCTGCATCCGATCTGTTTGTTCTTCATTTTGCAATCCATTTATGTCCATTTTGTCACTCGAACTCCTCCCATGCGGATGCTGACAACACTGTTGACACTGTTGAGGCAAGATGTATGTGGTCTATCATCGTTTTTTGGGCCAAGAACCACACTGGGCACATCAGTCTACAATGCCTGCAGGGCCACCCCCTGAGCCTTGGTGGCTGACACAGATTGATGCTTGAGAAAACAGAGTAGAGTTAACACAATTGGAATGTATTATGGTTCATATTATCCAGACAATTCAATAAATATATATATATATAATTATATATATATATTATATACAGTACATATACAATCAGACATATGTATATATATATATATATATGTGTGTGTGTGTATTGTATCATATTTGTGTGTTTTTGCATATGTATACATATATATAGATATATTTGATTATATATGGACATAACATATATAGATCGACCCACGGAAGTATTGCTTGCGAAAACACATACATCTCGGCAAAGGCACAAGATACAGATCTCACAGTCGGCCAAGTAAATGGCATGTCAAAATAGATTCAATCATAAGATAGCTTAAACATAAAACCATGTGACAATATCAATTGCAACGAAACTGTAATAAATGGCATCAAACATGTGTCATACCATTCCAAATTGTCATCCATTCTTCACCAAATTCCCCAAGGATTGGATTTTCTTCATCGACTGCGATGCCTTCTTCACCGACTTCAGCACCTCGCTGGGAGACCTCATCGCCACGCACAGCGCAGCCATGGCTTCGCAGAGGGACATGGGACATGCGCAGTTTCTGGTGGCGGAGGATCCAGGTGGCATCAACACCGGGGTATTCTTGATTCGCAACTTGGACATGTGGGCATAGAATATAGAATGTTTTTGGAACTTGGTACAGGCAGACAGGCAGATGCTTTTGGGTGTTTCTTTTAGAACGTCTATGTATTGAAGATATACAGGATAGCTGCGGGTTGGTGGTGAGAAAACAAACATATACCTTCTTTGTTTTCTACTTGATTCTTCGTTTTTGGTGGATGCACCATTTTACGGCAATTTTCGTAGGGAAACTCAAAACAAGACCATTGGATTTTAGGGCCCCGTTGGGCGACCCACTTGGGATGTGACGAGCTGAGGAAAATCCGCATGGTCCATGGAGTTCTTGGAGCGTGTCTCCAGTAGCAACTTCATGGTGGCCTGGGACCAGCCTCTTGGAGCGGCCGGTGACTGGTTGATGGAATCGGGTATTATATAAATATACATATACTGTACTTATATACAAAATATTATATTGTATATATGGATATATAGTCATATATGTATATTTACATATCATATATCACACATTTACAATCATACATACATACATACATACATATATATATACTTACATATCATATATATATATACATACCTGTATGTACGAGAGAGGAGTGCACTACAATTGTAAACATAGGCGTATAAGAGATATAGGGGTAAACTCGGTACACCCTCCACTTTTTACAACCATTTCGGGGGAAGGATGGCAAGTGGTAAGCTAAACCAGCTTCAACTTATCTTTCTCACCAAAACAGCATTGGGCCCCTGCGTTTTCCAAAGGGCACCATGGGTTTGAGTTGGTTGTATATAGTGTTGCTACTCCCTATAAGGAATTTCTTGGTTTTCAAAGTATCAAGCCCTCATCACCAAATAGCGTATATATGCATATATATATATATTATTTGAAGCCAAGGCATTCTTCCTTCCTTCCTTCTTGACTCATTCATTTGTTCGTTCGTCCGTTCGTTCGTCCATCCATCCATCCACCATTTATTCGTTCGTTCGTTCATTCATTCTTTCATTCATTCATTCATTCATTCATTCATTCTTCAGATAGTACGGGTTTCTCCGCTTGTGTGTGTGCATCACTAAAATAAGCGTGCTGAATTTTTGAATGCCGCGGGCACTGCATGCTTCATCTAATTCCACGTGTGCGAAAGGAACATGGACTGACCCCCTGGACCCGTTTATGTTCAGAATGGCGAAAGCCATAAACTTCTGTATAAAATCGGGACCTCCCCAAACTGACATGTTAATTGGGAAAATGCTGATGTAAACCAGTAATTTTGACTAATTTTGGCGATACCCTAGTTTCAAGACTGCCCCAATTGACCCATAGCCAGGGAAATTGCGGTCCACTTTTCAGGAGGCATGCCCAGGCGTTTTTTTGAAGATCTTTTCAGAGTTTGCAGGCTGAAAAGGCCGTAGAACTGAGGTCCATGTTTTTCTGGCACATGATTCGTGGAGCATTGGACATTGATCTAGATCAGGACAGTTGTTGATGGTGCCATAACCCACTGGGGTCAATAAAAACAGCTGACCTTTGCGTTTCGGGGCTGGGTCAAAGTTCAAGGCACTTGCTGACACTTTCTTGCTTCAGTTTTCGACATGTTCTGGATATTCTAACCCAACCAACTGAGAAATCTGATGAGTCGAACCAAGGCCGAACTCCATGATGTTTAATATGTGTAGCAGCGAAGGTAAATGATCCTAAAACAGTTAAGAAAGCATGTTCTGCATTTTTGTTTGGAACTTGCTGCATTGTATACATATATATGTATACATATACAGATATGTTTGTATACAGTATATATATATATACATGTAGGATATGTGTAACCACTATTTGCATTATCTACGTATATACATCTCCGTCTCCATATGCATGACTATGCCTGTATATCCCCTCCGCCCAGGAGGAAGACTTTCTGTATCCCAGCGAGATCCGGCTGGTTCACCAGGCTGAGATCTGCCCTCTGGTCATTTCACATAGCTATTGAAAATGGCCATAGAAATCCTTGATTTACCCAGCTCTAAAATGGTGATTTTCGATAATGATCTTAGTTTACCAGAGGCTATCGTTCATGGTGAAATCCCAGCATCGAAAAATCGCGCCAAATTGGAGCCATCCAAAAAGCATGTCCAAAAGATCATGAAACCAATGTATTCCACCATTTTTTTGCGGCGAAAGATCTGGAGGTTGCTGGTTTCAAAATGTTTCAAAGATGTGGATGGTTTTCCAAGCTGTCATGATGATACAAATCGACTGCACCATTGGAAGGAGCAGCGATGTATTGTTCAAGGAAAACATCCCAAAATATCCCAAAGATTATCACCCACATCATCTAGAATTTCATCCGTTATCAATACCATCCCACAGAGCACCCCAAGCCCGATCCAGAATTGGTATCATACTTCTCTTGCACTTGTCCACACTGGATGCTACGTCATAGGATCTTCTCTTGCACTGGTCCACGCTGGATGCTACGTTATAGGATCTTCTCTTGCACTTGCACACACGGGATGCTACAGTACCGCGTAGAGGCGTAGGATCTTCTCTTGCACTTGCACACACACATACACTGGATGCTACGTCATAGGATCTTCTCTTGCACTGGTCCACGCTGGATGCTACGTTATAGGATCTTCTCTTGCACTTGCACACACTGGATGCTACAGTACCGCGTAGAGGCGTAGGATCTTCTCTTGCACTTGCACACACACACATACACTGGATGCTACGTCATAGGATCTTCTCTTGCACTTGCACACACAGGATGCTACCGCGTAGAGGCGTAGGATCTTCTCTTGCACTTGCACACACATTGGATGCTGCACACACTGGATGCTACGTCGTAGGATCTGGCGCTTCTCATGAAAATTAGAATCAAAGATGACTCGCATATTGCGCCGTGATCAACGTTCCTTTTTCAAAACAGACAGAAGCGCCGCAAATCTGCGGACGCCACAACCATGTTTTTTTAGCTCATGCTGAAACTTTATTAAATCACCCTGAAATTCCCTTCTCGAATCCTTTAATCCCAACAAGAAACTCATCCAGGGATATCCAGGGCAAAATTCCTTAGAGTCTCTATAGGATCCCCACAGAGTCTTGAAAGTAAACCCAGTGATGTTGAAACCTAATATGTTAAATCTATATAGTCTCCAACCTATCATCAGGTTAAAAGTCCCTATAGTCCTTTGGATGATAAAGTCCCTTTTTGGAATCCCTATATTATATATATCTATATATACATATATATATATTCCCATAGAATCCCGATAGAATACCTAGTAGTCTCTATATATAGAAGTCCTTGAACTGTCGAGCAGAGAATCCCTATTAATCTCTATAGAATCCCTGTTCTTATTCCTGCGACCTCACTGGAATCATGGTTAATAAGGGAAATCATTGATTTAGGTTAGGAAAGAGTCAGCCCAGAATCCCTTTTTGGAATCCCTTTTTGGAATCCCTATACCCTCTGGTAATTTAACATAGCTATTGAAAATCACCATTTTTAATGGGAAAATCCACTATTAATGGTCAATTTCAATAGCTATGTTAGTCATTACCAGAGGGTAAAACCCTATGAACATCCAAAGATATCATGCTCCAGGCGCAGTTCAACGCCTTCGTCCCTCCAGCCTCTGTCGATTGGATGGCCTACGAGTGGCGTCCTGGGGACTTTGTGCGGCACTTTGCGGGCTGTCCCTGGCAGGCCATGCGGTGAACCAGGGACAAACCTGGGATTTTCTATGCGATTTTAATGCGATTTATATATGGGATGTTTCTGTGGCATTTGATGGGATGTATATGATGGGATTTATATGGGATTTACCCAACAACAATAGTGAGTTCATGGGATTTAGATAGAAAACTCAGCCTCGCAAGTGAGTCATCAACCGTGGCTGGAAAGTCTTCGAGCTCAATGGTGGTTTAACGGGAAAATCGTGGAGTTTCGCTATGTTTGATGAGGTACTTTAGTCGTTACCATCCAGTAAACCAGCATAGCTATGGAACATGACCCATTTATAGATGGTTTACCTATTTCCAAAAAAGTGATTGCCATAGCTATGTTCAGTTTAGCGGAGGATATCTATGTGTTGGTTTTTAAGATTGGCCATGGCCAAGGGAAAATCTTGAGGATTTGCGTCAAATCCATGTCGGTAGCGAGGAGCAGCCATGCCTAGACATGATGCTTGTAGCTTGGCAGTGGACCCCAATGACTTGGATTCCGTGGGAAGGAGCAGAGATCTCTCTGTAAATGTTCAAGAATGGTGAGAGGTTGCAATCTCATAAGTTGTTTTTTTGAACGATTTTGATTTATGTAACATGTGTCACACACACACACGGATCTCTATATATATAATATATATATATGTGTGTGTGTAGAAAGCCGAAGCAAAGCATGACTGCAAAGTTCATCAGGTTTCCACCTTTGTTGTGGTTTCTTCAACTGTTGTCCGGCTGGTGTGACACATGCTGCCCACGGTGTTGGGAGCAAGAAGTTTTGGCCATTTGTGTTTTTGTGACTTGCCGTTAGCCATGACCGACCCATTTTGGTTGGTGTAACGATCCAGTTTTGGTGGGCAAAGAACATCATATTTGTTGTGGCTGTTTGATGCATTATCCCAAGGTTTTGCGATTCCCCGAAAACGGCTAAGGCTCTGTATTGCAGAGGTTATAGGCATGGATGCCCTGCCGTTTCAGTCATGGCCAAGGAAACAGCTCAGATGACGCGCTGATCCAGCCAGCGGCTACCGCTGAAAAATGAGTTGCTGTCCACTAGAAATGGCAGCCATTGCCTCATGTTCATTCATTTTCATCACTTAGTGATCTTGGTGCAATCTAAAGTTGCGATTTCAAGCCCAAGGACCCAGACAGTACATTTTAGAATTTTTTAGACTATTGTAGACTATTTTTCCTGTAGTCAGTAATCCAACTTGGCAACTTGTTTTTTTCTCCAGAAGGTCCCCCATTTTTCTGTCTATCAGCTCAGGTTTGGCTGGACGACCAGAGAAGTGGATGGATCGGATCGCCGGGGGAGCCAGAGCTTGGGAGAAGATGAGGGTTTATGACGTTTATGATAGATATACTGTAATGTCAACCCCTGATTAATAGACCATGGCTTATGCCGAGGGCGGGTTATTAATCCACGTTTGACACTATTTATAGTTACTATATATATATATATAGACTATATCGTTAATAGGGGGGTATCAAGCAACTTGGAACTAGGTAAACCTTGGTGAAGGCACTAAAAACCATACCAACATAGCCAAGCCTAGAGGGTAGCAGCCACAACCACCCCCCAGACGGGGCAGGGTCGATGTTCGGGCAGGGGGATGATCATAAGTGAAGTCGTTCTGGTTTGCCATACATGGAAATACCCTCTGGTGAACTAACATAACTATGGAAAATCACCATGCTTAATGGGAAAATCCACTATAAATGGTCATTTTCAATAGCTATGTTAGTCATTACCAGAGGGTATTCACCAAGATTCACAAAGCAGCTGTAAACAGCAATATAGGGTATCTGAGATTGGACTTGTACGGGCCGCTTGCACGGCCATTTCGGGGGGTCAACAGCATGTTCCACCTATACGCAGATGGACGCCTAGGCCCTTCACAGTATAGTCGTTGCATGTGTTGTTTTTGTTGGTATCACATAGGTGGTTTGATTCGTGTAACAGTTACACTCCCGAAATTTAAGATGGACCCCCACCTGAAAGGGGCTTTGAACATGATTTCATATGATTTCCCTGGACATGGCCATATATAATCCCTTCCTCTGTTCATATTAAACACCGCCGAAACGAAACCATGGTTTAGTAGGGGGTTTCCACATTTTTTGGGACCATTTATGGGGTATTTAATATTATAGAGAATGGGATTATTGGCAAGACCATGTTGAATTTCCGTGGCAAAAACACGGCGGCTGGCCTGAGGTGCCAACTCTCTGCGATAAATTTGCTGGCGTATGGATTTGCATCCAAGGACATGCCTAGGAGGGAGGAAAGAAAAACTGCGATGTATAGGAGGGATTTTAGCAATAAACATGATGAAATAATAACGATTGAACGGGAAAGATCCTCCAGTATCCTCCAGTAATCTCACATAACTAAGGAAAAACATCATGTTTAAGATGTTACATGTTACATCATTTACTTTGACGGGTCATGTTCCATAGCAAACTGTGCAAGCATCAGAGAGGGCATATGAATTTCTATCCGGTGGGATTTGTTGAGATCGGTTTGGAGCTAAGGTTGTTTCCGGTATCCGTTTTCCCTATTATATATAGATACGGATAGCCAGGAGCTACCAAGAGTTTCCCAACCACATGATAGTTATGTAATGTATAGTTGGTATCTCAGTTCAAGCACCTGCATGCATTGTGCAGTTCGTTTGCAATACCCACTATGTCACCATATGTGCACATGAGCAACACACGGACGCAATGGTTTAGCATCTCCAAACGCACCTTGTACATTGCAATATATTGCAACAGACTGGTGACGGTCCACCCATAGGTTGCAACAGGCCACTGTGTGTGTGTGTCACAGGTTGAGCATTTCTTGTTGAAAGTCAAAGCTATCGGAGTCAAATGGGTACACTCCAATCCACCACTCAAGACGTGTAAATTCGCTAGTTGACTTCCACTGCAAAATGCAGTAGTCCACTCTATCGATAGCATTTGAGGAACCCCGAACAAGGGTCGTATCCCATACAGTGCACGTGTCCATCCTGATTTGCGATGGGGGAAGCAACCATAAGAACGGATAGCCGAACGTTGCCCCATAAAATGCCATGAATGCTCGACATGATTGTAGTTTTCAAGGAAAATTGGAGACGGATCATTTTACTTATTGATCTTATTGGACCATGGGGGGTTGAAGAATATCCATGGCTATTGGCAAAATTTGCTTCAGAAAACCAGTCTACCAGCTTTACTACAGGGTTGATGGTTTCAACCGGGTTTCCTGAGAGATTCCGAATCCTGTCTGGTTGTTCATCATGATTCGTTCCAGAAAAGTGCCACACAGTTATGATAATTTTTTTTTTTGCCACCTTTTTCAGTGCCATTATATGGTGATTCATGATGATTCATGTATATAATATGGAGCAGAAGGTATTTTTTGGAAACCGAAAACAGACAAACATGTAGAGAGCAAATCGTAAAACCGCAATATCATTTTTTAATGTTTTGTCAGGATTGGTTTATGTGCAATTTTGCAGGAAACAGTTTGATGGTAAACCTCATTGTCTTTGGTTTAGAGAGTCCAAAACAAAACCATCCAACGAATTGTAGAATTAAGAATCACCAACCTCAAGATTTTACAATGCACCGTATGGGGGTTTCCTAAGATGAAGGATCCCCAAGTCACCATAGGTTTTAACATCTTTAGTATACGTCTTGTGGTCGAATGACTTGGACGATTTGGTGGTACCCCCATTGCCAGTGTTCCAGGCATGGAATTTCTGCGACGCTCCTGAGAATTCATTTTCTGTGCCCTGAAAGCAGTGCCAACCATCAGTGTGGCATTAATAAATACCCGGTTGATGGAGGGGTTTGAACTCACTGGTTTATTAGGGATTTTAGCCATACTCACCGGGGAATAGTCTATTGACCATTCTTTACCAACCAGTATTATGAGATGGGATAAGGGGCATTTTTAATGTTTCATCTGGGGCTATGGGAATATAGTGGGTAAATTATGACGACTTCACTGCGCCGTCATTTGAAATGATCCTTCCGATTTGGAACCATCCTCAAAACATTACGTTTCAGATCCTTTCAGTTTGGTCAATTCGAAAGGTTGAGAGAGACCGAGAAAATTCAACAAATGCGAGTATAATCAATATAACGAGGATATGTTTTTTATCATTTGGGTATTTCTGTGAATTGAAGTGTTTATTTCTCGAGAGCTCCTTCGTCGAGAAATCCAAATGGTTGGCCAAATGGTTGCCTCCTCAAAATTTGGCCCAATTTCTTCAGAGTCTGCTATATTCATCCGGTCCTCCCAAAAATGCAACTTCTGTGATTGATAGTCATTGCACCCCAGCATTTCTGGTCTAAAATATACATGTCTATGTATATATATAATTATATATATATATACTGTATGTATATACATACTCCCGTCCCCCTAATATTACGCACCCCCCAAAAAGAAACACGGGTCACACCGTTTCTTTTGTTGCACGTTTTCTCCAAGTGAATATGTCATACCTGGGAAAATCATCGAGCTAATTTTGGATGTATTTTCCAGCTGGCCATGTGAATTCATGTGAATTATCACGATATCACGTGAAAGAGATCACATATGATCACATTCTTGTGGTATCTTGTGGTGATGTTAAAGTAATTCATGTTGGATTCCTTTGGGGAACCATCCCCACACGAGTTCAAAGTGGCACCAGTTTGTTCGATACTGTATCCCTTGGTCATCTACTGTAGCAATGGAAAGCACCACATCACCACATCTATAACCCCATGTGTTCCTATATATTCCCTTGAAAAAGTGCGATATCGCCATGACGTTGTCCCTTGATCTGGGTCGTGTGGTTCCAGGATGCCCAACTTTGTAACCCAACAGCAAGTTCCAGGGTTCTAGTGTCTAGAGTTCCTGGGTGCCATTCCGGTTTTGAAGGGCGAAATAAACCGGCCGACCACTCCCAGACGCAGAGATTGAAACCCAACAGTCACTGCTGGACTAAGTTGGCTGGGTAAATTTCCCATGGTTTGCCAATAGAAAATCCAACCTGATGGTTTACCAATAGTTCAATAGTTATCAACCTTTGGCTGCAAAATAGTTTGCCAATATGTTGGTTTCCAGGTACATACCGCCTCCAACATCTTCAGCTTCGTCCCTGGGCCATGCTCGGTAAGATGTTTGGAGATCTGGATGTCCAGTTGGCGATGTCAATAGGGATAACAACAGAGAATTACCCTAGGGTAAACTAACATAGATACCGAAAAACAATAGTTTTCCTAGGAACATAATCTACATTCATGGTGGGTCTTCCACATGGTCTTGTATGTTTACAGGATGTTTTTTTAAAGCAATAGCTGGTTAGATGGGTCGGATGGGTCTAATAGCTGGTCTATGGATGATAAATCCCTTGGTGTTAATGATGTTCTTGATGTTTAATCTTATGGGATGATCACCAATGACTTTCGCACATTTTTCAGGTTTCAGCCCAAGCACCAAAACCGTTAATGCTTTAATTCATGGTTTGTTTGATTGATACATGGTGATATTTGATTTGCTTCTATATGATTTAAGCATTTGTAATGTGTTGCTCAATAAATGGGGGGCTATGTGGTAACCAGCTATCTTTCTAGCAGGGCATTTGAGAGTAGGAATGTGATGTGGCTTCGAGAATGTGTTGCCAAAAGACGAGATAGCAATTTGTGGTGCGCAAATCTTCGCCCCAAAAAAACAACTTGCATTAGATAATTAGATATCATTGCTGATCTCCCGAGATGGCGATGGAAAGAGAAAGAAAGAGAAGGGGATATATATATATATATACATATCATTGAATGAAATCTCCAGTGTTTCTGCTTTTTCTACAGCTCTTTCATCCTCCTGAAACCTGACAGGTCATACCGAAAAAACCCTGGCCCATCAAACCATCTCCCCTTGGACCTGGATCCTCAAAGGTTTCTGCTGGGGACGCTGAGTTCAGGGCCCCAGCTACCAACTGGGGTTAACTTCCCCAAGCTGACGATGGCCTCAAAACCTCTTGGCCCCAGAGTTTGGGGGGTGAACATGCATGAACCATTTGTTTACCAGCATGTTAATTGCTTCAATAATTTCAAAATGATGCACTGGGCTAAGTACAAGAGCTTTGACCCAAAGCCACGGAGAATTTCAACCTCACACAAAGATAGTGGCTGGTTGAAAGCGTGTAGTGTACACCACCATGTCAAAGCCGCAAGGTGATCACATCCACACGAACCAAGGATCAGGGACACAACGAATAGACGGACACAACAAATAGACATGAGCATATACACAAGCATATACACAGTACGTATTATATATACACATTTTTATATCAATATATGCTCATATATCATATACTGTACATGTATGATTTGCACAAGTGCAAAAGGTGTCTTATAGGGTACAGTACGTCATGCAGTTGCACTTTCCATATTGTAAGATTGAACATTCTTCTGAGAGAGAGAGAGAGTGAGAGAGACGGAGACTGGATGGGACTGGATCAACCAATCTATCGCACCATTCTCCACGGTTGCCATCCAGTCACACGAAGCTTTCCAAATGTTCTAGATCCTAGAATTTCTTCTAGCTTTAAAAGTACCTATATGTTATCTTTTCGATTAGCAGATATTGATATGTGTATGTGTATGTGTGCACATGCTTTGGCCTTTGGTATAATACATACACATGTATAAGATATAGATATGGATATGGATATGGATATGAATATTATATATATATATATGCATGTGCAGGTGTTTGTAGTGTATTTGATACATTTAATATCTGTGAAGATCGTGCTGCACGTGCATGATGCTTCCGGCGGATGAAAATCTGCTCAGGTTTTATTCGATCTTGTCCGGATCCCAGATTCCAAAATTACTCTGGCAAAGGTCAAAAGCGAGAATTGGACGCAACCCAAATGGAACCTCTATTTTTTTTTGGGGAAGTAGCCAAGCTCAAAATACTTGCGGTTGTACCATGCTTGCTTATTTGCCTGCTGAGATGCGTCCACATGTCCACAAGCATCAATATACATGCGTAAAGATTCACTTTTTGAATTGTTGCAACTAGGTTTTATATATCTTCAGTTTCATATAATTATATATATATATATTTGTGTGTGTTGAGTTCATGTGTGTTTATTTCTATGCCCGAAAATTTTGGAATGCACCTCAACTTCAGGCTACCCAGTGCTGGGTTCGTAGTCCTGGACTTGGTAGATCTTGGTAGGAGATGATCAAGGAAAACCACATCTTTGTTTGGGGGATAAAGACCCGCAGGTTTCTGGTTTCGATGGTTTCGATGGTGTCTGGAACTTTACACTGTACATAATCCAACGACATAGAAGGAATACATTTTCTTAAAAAACACTACTTCATGTGACTTCCAGGGTGGACCTGAAAGCCCCATATGTTTGAAAAAACAAGAAAAATGTGGCAACTTCGGCAGATGGACACCATTTGGAGTAGATGTTGGCTGGGAGAACCGTTTGGAAGAGGGATCCTGTTTGAAGAATTGGTTTGAGGGAAATTGTGCAGGAAACAATTGCTTTTTCCCATGGAATATAGGGGTTTCCGGTGACAATTTTACCTCAAACCAACACATTTTTCCAAATGGCTGGAGATATGTCCCATTTTGAACATTTGCCAAATATGAAGGGGATTCCGGGATTCCCCTAGTTACAGTATGTTTTTTTTTTAAAGTTGTTAAAACCCCAATTCACAGTAGATATATCCACCATAGATCTTAGTTAAGTTATATAGCCTAGCCTAAAAATGTTGTAAGCCAACTTACCTATCGGGTCCCTTCGTAAATCAACCGGGTGGCCCACGGGTGGCCCATCACCAGTAGTCCCAGGCCTGTCTTGTCACGGCTTTGCGTTCGTACGCCCAGATTAGGAAACGGCTAGAAATAGGAAACTGTTTCCAATAAACATGGGATATATATATATATATGGATATATTGCGAATCATTTGGGGGAATATTGCCAACAAGACCAGGTGGCCGTTTCACGGTTTCGTGTTTGTTCTATTCCCTGGTATGATGAAAACCAGTTGCCAGAAAATAGGAGTTGACGTCAGCAACCCAATGTTTTTCGCAGCTGGGCTGCTGTTTTTAGACTACCTTTGATCATCCCATTTCGCTTGACCTGGGTAAACTGTGGTGAAGGGTAGTGGATGTGTCGATGTTTTGCATTTGTGGATCTCTGTTGGACATCATCTAACGCAGGCTATGTGAACAACGAGTTCATGGCTATAAGATGAACAATATGCAGGTTTTGTTTTATGAACAAGAATTTTGACGCGTAGCTTGATGGGTGAATTGTGTGCCCGAGGAATGTGCTATCCAGCTTTCTTTTTTTCGGGCAGGATAAGACATATGTGTGTGTGGATCAAAACTGGGCTAGTCAAACCGCAAATGGGCATGTCTCATAATTGGTGAGACCCGAATTTGCAAAATTGGGGGAACTTATGAGAAAAGATTCGGGGTAGGGGGTATTTGAATGATTTTGAATGTATTTGAGACATACCCAAAAGGGTAACCATGCATGTATATATTCGAATTGCCCGGTCTGAACTTCAATGACCTACCCCTACCTCTGAGGCCCACGTTCAAGGTTGGCCTGTTATGGGCTCCATATCATCACGCCATATACTCAGAGGATCTCAGAGGTATGGTCGTGCCGCACATCCATCCAAATCTGTCCACTAAAATCGGTCTATGTCAACTTTGATCCGGAAAATGACGATCAGCCATTTAAAATTTCATAAAATTTCGCACTAGCGCGTTTTTGCCAGACAAGCCCACAGCCACCCTTTGCTTCTTTTTCTTTGGATAGGGGAAGCAGTCGTTGCAACTTGCGACTCATGGAACATCTGGTTGTGGTAGGTGGGTGCAGGAGGTGTCCGCCTTTGGTGTCTCCATAGCTGCTATGCCTGGGTTGAACACAGAATCTGCAATCCTCATCCTCAAGGTGAATCCCTTCCCGGCCCTTCGGATATAGTACAATACCTTGCAGAACCTTTGGTTTAGTATAGGACCTCAGGATCTAGGTGACATTAGCAGGAAGGGATGATCCCCATTTACCCCTTCGCAGCCGGCCCCCGAGGTGCACAGCTGGTTCGTTGGCACGGCTGGTGCAAGGCTGGATATACTACCCTCAGCAAACATACAAAATGATGTGGAAAACCCATCGGGGAAGTGAAGGAACATGAAATGACAAACGGTGGATTTTCCAGGTTATTCGATTTATCTACTTAAGGCTGCTATGCTATGCTATACTTTCCCTTTGTTAAAGACATTGGGGGCATAAGAACATCATTTGGGAGATAAGCTTCAGACGACCTCACCACAAACGATGGGTTTATGATGGGGGAACCGTCAAACATGGCCTCGAATCAGAATATGCAAAATTCAGATGAAGCCCAAAATGGAATGTGGACCCCTGCAAAGGGCCCCAAATTCAACTTGGTATGATGCTTGCTGCCAGCGTTTGTAAAATTGATTTGCTTAGCCTCAGCAAGAAGCAGATTTTGCATATTTCCAATGAAATGCCTTGGCTCAAGCACTGGCACAACTGCATGTGACCCCCTGCTTTGATTGAACCCATTGATCAGAAACTATCCCAAAGTATCCCAAAGTACCAATCACCAACCGGGGGGAACTACATAACAAGCAAGCACACTTGCAATCATGAGGCTAGGCTAGGGGGCAAGGCTGTATGAAATCGTCAGATTATATACATATGGGATGATGATGTACTGTGTAAGGCTTTTCTGATGAGTTTCTCTTTGAACACAGACAGTCACTCTTGGCAAAGTATCACCAGTGTACCAGTGTACCATGTGCGGAACCTCGGCATGGCTGATCGGAAAGCTGTCACAATCAATGTGGGTGGTGAACAAATCATCCAAGTGAGACCAGAGTTGTTCAATGTGGTTGGCGACAATCATTTTGCCTCGATGTTTTCGGAGCGTTGGCAAAATCAACTGGATGCAGAGGGACACCTCTTTGTTGACTATTCACCTCGGGTGTTTTTGCCATTGATTGAGTTTCTACGCTTGGTTCGAGATTCGGAGCCTGACATGCCAGCACCAGTGGTGGTGGAGCCGTTTTATCGCCGGGCATGGATACGCATGGTCCTTGCCTTGTCCTTCCATCCTGAGGTACTTCGAAAGGCTGGTATAGAACCTCATGAACTGCGCGACTGCGGTTGTGCCAAAGTGCTTCGTGATGCAGGTTTCACAGCAACAGAACTTTTAGCATCATCTGGGAATCAACAGGCACCATTTTCTTTGCGAGAACTTGCAGAGATCGGATATTCCACTCTAGAACTTCGAGAAGCTGGATTCTCGCTTGAGTCATTGAGGGCGACTGAACACTTTACATTGCAAGAGCTCTTTGATGGTGGCTTTGTGGTTGAGGAGTGGCGAGCTGTTGGATTCGCACCGCAACAAATGGTTCGAGGAGGATTTACCCTCCAGCAGCTTAGAGTTGCGGGATTCGAACTTCAAGAGTTGCGAACGTCTGGCTTCACTCCTCAACAGTTTTTGGATGGTGGATTTACGTTTAAGGAGTTGGGACGTGCCGGATTCGCGCTTGGAGAGCTTCAGGAGGCAGGGTTGACACTTCCACAACTTCGAGAGGTTGGGTTTAGAGCTCAACAGTTATGGAGGGCTGGTGTCACAGCCGACCGTCTTTTCTGGGACTGTCACTTTACTCTTGAGGAGTTACGACAGGATGGATTCACACTTCAAGAGCTGTTGGAAGGAGGGCTAACAGTTGAGCATTTGCGGACGGCTGGATTGGCTTTTGCAGACTTGAGAGAGGCTGGCTGCGAAGCCCAACAGCTGATAGAGAGTGGATTTACATTTCAGGACTTTCAAGATGATTGGCTGACAGTTCAACAGTTGGCCCATGGCGGCCTGACAATTCCACAACTTCGTCAGGCTGGGATGGAACTCGTGCATTTTAGGATGACAGGGCTCACACCCCTGCAGCTATTCCAGGGTGGATTTACACTTGAGGAATTGCAATTGGATGGGGTGACCCTTGAACAGCTGATTCAAGAGGGGGTGACAATTGAGCAGCTTCGAGAGTCTGGACTGAATCTTTGGTGGTTGAGAGAGGCGGGCATCACACCCCAGGAACTGGTGGAGGGCGGAGTTACATTGCAGGAACTGCAAAGTGCTGGATTCACCATTCAACAGCTGGTTGACACCGGGTTTACAGCTCGGCAGTGGATGGAGGCCAAAGTCAGCCCCTGGCAGCTTTGCTTTCACTGTGGCTTCACTCTTCAGGATTTGCGACGGGATGGATTGACGGCTGAAGAGCTGGATGAGGCAGGGCTAACAGTTCGGCAACTTCGGGAGTCTGGACTGGAACTCTTGCGGTTGAGAGAGGTGGGCTTCACACCC
>Ga0126342_10007543_pt1 | contig 19448 bp, 15 predicted proteins | sample Cyp1metagenome_FD_92528 | JGI IMG/M metagenome (GOLD analysis project Ga0126342, IMG submission 92528) | Coral microbial communities from Lord Howe Island, Old Settlement Bay, Australia - Cyphastrea 1 metagenome | ecosystem: Host-associated > Invertebrates > Cnidaria > Coral ... | reverse complement strand
TATGTAATGTATGTAATGTATGTAATGTGTGTAATGTATGTAATGTATGTAATGTATGTAATGTATGTAATGTATGTAATGTATGTAATGTATGTAATGTATGTAATGTATGTAATGTATGTACGTATATATATATATATGATAGTCTCGGTAAGAACTTCCAGTGAGAGCTGTCCATTCTACAGCAGTTCAATACGAACGCTATTGAAACCAGGACAACCTCTGTCAAACGTGGACAACTTCTGTGAAGCGTAGAAAACGTCTGTGAAACGTAAAAAAATTCTGTGAAATGTGGGCACCTTCTTGGACATTTAATGACAAGTTCTGAAACACTGCATTCAGCTATGACGAGACTATACCTATTATTATATACATATGTGTACATACATGTTCAGTTTTACCAAGTTTTCAAAGGGGACATTTAGGTCTTGAAACTCCCGTTTTCAACCCGGGCCAAACATCGCGGATCGTTGAGGACACCCCCAGAGGATGCTGTGGCCAAACAGCTCAAAGATGCTGGCGTGGAGGTTCAGACCATTGAAGATACCTGGACACGAAAAAAACCCGGCCCAAAAATCCGTGCCATGAATATGGTCGTGGATGGAAAATCATCCAGATTATCCAGAAAAGGTTGATTTAAACAGATCAACTATCAATTCCTTTAAATTGCTAGCTAGCTTATGAAATTTAGTTTCTTTAGTTGAGGACATGTTGAATAACGTCGATATCCCAACCAGTGCTTTTTCATGCTAACACAAACAATGTTGATGGATTTGCCTGCCCGGTGTTTTCGCACTTTGCGGCAACCCACACCCAAACGTGAATTTTTGTCTGGCATGAAGTAATTATATACCCTTTGGTAAGTTAAGATAGCTATAGAAAATCACCATTTCTAATAGGTAAATCATCTATAAATGGGCATTTTTCCCATAGCTATGTTAAATTACCAGAGGTATATATTATATATATATACATATTAAAAATATACATCAATTTGAGGTCGGGTGGGTTTGTCCAGAAATAGACACCGGTGAAATTTCTACGGACCTTCTGACGGTCACAAAACGTGGTGTCCCTGGTGATTTCCCAGATCAAATTGATGTCAAGCCTGGATTCACAAACCAGGGTGTATTAATAATGAGGGTACCCTCCAAATAGTGATAATTTGATACTTAAATAATAGCCCCAATGAAACTGAGCCTAGGTTTTTTGAATCCAGGGTTGATATTATAGATGCTTGGTGCCCGAGGAGTGCATCGAAAACGGAGCCAAGCGCCTTGGCCCATGAGGCGATGTCAAGGTTTTTCTCAGGCCTAGGGCCCAAAGGTACACGGACCAACAAAGATGTGGAAAACTCATGTGGAAAGCCTAGGAAATGATCGACTAATTACTAATGGTGGGTTTTCATGGATTTTCCACATCTTTGTTAGTTTACAGGAGGGTACATTATGGATGAAACATGTACACTGTACCCTGCAGAAATGGGGATGGGAAAACCAACGGAGAGGAAGAGAAGAACGGGTTGTTGGTTTCATTAAGATGAACGGAGATATCTCGCCCTTGCCAGTCGGAAGAACAGCGGAGAAGAACAGTTGGATGCAATGGGCTACAACCAATTTATGCATGGCGGTTTCAGTTATGTGTTCTTCCGTCCGAAAAAAAAAGGATGAATGAATCAGACCCCAATTGACCAGGATGTTTTGGGATGGCTCAACCACCAACCAAGTAGCTTTGAGGGCTTTGTATTTGGAGCTACTTCCTGACGTTAAAATCAGCGACTAGCCTTTGATGAACCTTGCACATGTTATACCAAAACACTTCAGCTATCTTCAGCTAATGATCCAGGACTGCACCACAATACCATAGCGCTAGGTCAAACACTATCCTGATGTAGAATTTGCGAATGCACCAATTCTCCAACTTGTAGAGTTCGGGCACATTGAACATCATTGAACCATGCCTCTCCAAGTGCCTCGAGGTCTGAGAAGGAGTTGCCGACCAGCCCCGATCCGGAGGATATTGCCGTGATCATGTACACCTCTGGTACCACGGGGACTCCCAAAGGCGCTGCGGCAGGGGGTAATGACATGTAATGACCAATTGGGCGTGATATAGCGCAACAATATGGGTATGCGGTATAAGTCAAAATTAGGAGACCGCAAATTCTGGTCATTTTTAGTCTTTGGCGTCGAATTTTAGGGTACCCAAGGTGGGTTTGAGCCATCTATTAGTTGCGAATAGTGGGCCAGACCCTGGTACCTTTTTGATCCCTCATGCACATCCTGAAGATGAACCATATGGCTTTGTCCAAGAATATATAGGAGACCCCAAAAAATTGTTATTTCAATATATTTCAATGGGGAAAACGGGATGACAACCATTGGATTCATTGGATTTTGGGGCATCATGGGGCATCCCAGAAGAGACAGCCAGGAGTGCTCATCAATCACGCGAACCTCACAGCAATCTCCGTTGGTGCAGGGGAACGATTCGATGGCATTGTGAATGCCGGGGACCGCTTTGTTTTTTGTTTTGGCTGGCCTTTTATTAGCGCTTGCCAAGCACCACCATTCACTAATTACCCTCTGGTAAACTAACATAACTATGGAAAATCACCATTTTTTATGTGAAAATCCACTATAAATGGCCATTTTCAATAGCTACGTTAAATTACCAGAGGGTAGTGACCCATTTGACATTAGTTGAATGCCCCATGAGTTGGTGGAAAACATTTAGGGCCTGAGACTTGGATCGACTTGGGCTCTGAGCAAGTTTCCCAAGATTGAACCTTAATGTGTATCTTAAGTCATTACTGATGCACCGATGCAATCTTTATATGGGGATGGGTCAAAAGCTATTTGGGCGAATAAACAATAATATATAAACATTCATTCGCCAGCTATGACTTAGAGTACCTACGATACCAGGCCTTTGACTGATAGCCACTTTCCTGTCATTGACCTCAGCAAAAACGGCCGCAGGATGTGTACTTGGCATACCTGCCCTTGGCACACATCATGGAAATGGCTGCTGAGGTGAGATCATAAGGAGAAAACCCCAAAAAGGTGTTGCTCGCCGGTGGTGAGCAAACCAACAAATTTATGTATTTTGATGTGCCAAACGTGTTAATGTATTTTTTAATTTCACTGTTATTGGATTATTAAAGTTGACATCCTTGGTTATATTTTGAGATACTTCATGACAGTGCATACCATATATGTTTAGCTGTGTTGAATTGGGTTGGATAATTGCGCAATTATAATTCCAAACATGAGCCTGTATCTTGGGCTGTACCAAATCACTGATCACTCACCAGTTATTTCCTTGAGCTATGTGGAATGACCCCGTAAGTAGGCCATGCTGCAGATTTTGGTGAGACGTTTGAAATGGACACTAAAGAAAAAGCTTCCAGAAGCTTGATATTGCACATCCTGGAACGATAACCTACTTCAGCTACAAACATACTACATTTACTATACGGTCTTATTTTGTATGTATATATAAAATTATATTTGTGCCGCAAAGAAGGATACCAAAAAGATAGAGGGAGAGAGCGAGAGTAGATATTTGAAGCCTAAGGGTTCACCATATTTGCTTCGTTCATGATCCCCATTATATAAATCAGTCAGTTTACCAACCAATCATCGCTGCTGGATTTGATCATTATTATATACCAGTGTCCGTTTCGCGAGCATTTTATCAATTTCATCCCAAGGCCTTGTTCTAACAATCCCAATCATATGACCATTTACTTCTGAATGATTATCAATTGTGTCCCTCCCTCTTTGCGGAACTTGATATCCTCCAGAATAAGATAGATCATTAGCTTTCTCTCTTTCCCATGGGTCCAACAGGAAGGTATCCCATCCAATCCCCAACGGCAGGGTCTGTGAGTCTATGATAGTTGAATGGAGGACAATATCCTCATTACTTGATAGATGCAAATCTTAACATAGTATTGATATCCATATAGGTCCAATCAATTGAATCAATTATCCAATGCAAATCAAGTCAATACAGTATTGCCAATTATATCCATATCGGAGTAGTTATTTCTCTTTTTGCTACTTAAATTAAGCACCCATAAGTTGATGGTTACTGTACCCGCGAGTAATCACACATGGTTTGATGGAAATGACCTCACTTTCAAAATTAGTTCGACGGTTTTTGCTCCATGAACATACCTATTTATAAATTTGCCAGCCGTGCTTGCTTACCAAAAAGGGTTATATATCTATTTCATGATATCGTCGCCTGTATATCCCATCATATCCCAAGTATATCCCATTAGATGTTATTACAATGTTGATATGATAGCATATGAATCCATGATTGAACAGGATTCATTAAAACCCAACACATATGAATTGGAAACACGGAATATTGTATATGATATCAACATATAGTGACGCAAAAATGAGAGAACATAAATGTTCCAATCAACTAGTGAAACACATGAACCTTGTTTGCATCTTGTGGGCCATGAATTACGTTTACTACGTTAACTGTGCCGGTATTATTGTTAGAAACTGCGTGATAATCCACCTATAGATATATCCCCTACAAACCCTAGTTATTATAGTTGCAATCCCCAATGATTATTCTATCCACGGCTAGGTGGCTCTCCTTGGGTTGGGTATCGCCTTGGGCTATGGCAGTCCGCACACCTTGACGGAGAAAACTGGGGAAGCGTGGAATTCAATGGAATTTCAATGGGATTTCATAAGATTTAGCGGCTTTTTGAAGCCAGGAAAATGATGATTCACTATGAAATCCGTGGACTTCATTCTCAGATGGCCTCAGGGTAATGTGGTATGAAGAATAAACGCCTATTGTTACTAGCAAAACATACGAAAACATGAGAATCTCAATTTCTTTCCCCCCCAATTTCTCAAATGTTTATTATTCAAAAGAACTCCCGAACGGTTAAAAAAAAACATGGTTTGAATCATGCGCTACACCAGCTACACCAGACTTTCTCCAGGACACCGGTGTGAAGCTGAAACGCCCAGAGTCGTCCGGCGATGCCATCGTCTTGCAACCTCACTTTATGGTTTCTGGGCTGACATTTGAGTCATTACTGGTTGGTGGTTTCAAACATTTTTTCTGTTCCATAATATATGGGATAATCCTTCCCAACTGACTGATATTTTTCAGAGGGGTTGAAACCACCAACCAGATTAACACATACCATTGTTGATTGGTTATAGGGGGTTCTACTATCTGGGGATCTTTAATACCCTAGCCACAGCAGGTCTAGATGGCTAGGCTGATGCCCCGGCTGATCCCGAGGTGTTTGCACCTGCAGTTCTGGACAAGGTCTACAAGGGAATTCTTGCGAAACGTCGCTGAGTCGCAAAACTGAGTCCATCTATAATGGTCCTGATGTAGGTAGAGAATGGGATTTCCAGAAGTATTCTCAATTTAGTTAGGATTTTTGGAAATCACTATATGATGACCCCAGAAATCTACGATGTCAAGACACTGACAGATCCCAGCAGACGCCCTTTGTCTCCCGGTTTCAGCCCATGAGAAGGTGGTAATACAGATGCATTTTATATATGTGTTTTTGTGGTGATGTTGAACAGGATATAGCAGGAACCATCAGAAACCTTTTTATTGAACTTTGCTCTTGTAAGTGGAACAGGTGAAACAAATTGGGGTCCACTACGACAGATTTGAACCTTTTAGCTTCTGGAAATATAAGACATCTAAGTTGGCTGTCTGAACAAAACCCATGTGTAGATGATTTTCTGTTTGATTGCTGGGACGCTGAGAAGAATTTGAACCCAGCAAAAGAGATTGATAGAGATTGTTATGATTGTTGTTTTCTCCCATGAACTATTCCACACTCATTGTTCATGCCATATGATTCTATGTTCTATGATATGCTTAGCTTAGCTTATATTAATATTATATTATATTATATTTATATTATATTATATTTATATTATATTATATTATAATTGTATTGTATTATTGTATTATTGTTTTTTTTATTTTTTTTTATTTTTTTTTATTATATTATTATATTATTATATTATTATATTATTATATTATTATATTATTATATTATTATATTATTATATTATTATATTATTATATTATTATATTATATTACATTATAGTATGTGATTATATATAATATGCTTATTAATGTACACATATTTATAAATATGTATAATTTATACGATATGCTTATAGATGATTATACTTCCAATGTTATACATATGATATCACTACATGTGTCCACAAGCGTCACCCAGAGCTCGGCCACGAGGTGAGGGTGCAGGATACATTGGTCAGACCCTTTTCGACTGGGGACTTGCGCCCGGGCTTCCCAGCATGACCGACCGTGGCGTGGGAAGCCATGGATACCCATGGCATCTGAAGATCATGTCATGAAAGCTTGCCAAGGATTATTATTTACTATGACTATGATCATTATAAATGGATGGATAGATGATAATTATAATGGATAGATAGATATCAATAGTATTACTATGATCTATATTATCTATAATTATCATTATAATGGATAGATGATGATATCCTATATAGTACAATAAAAAATAAATTATGTTCTAGCTATGGTATGATATACTGCTATGATGTACTTTGATCATCTATCAATACAATGATAATGATAATAATTATAGATGCTAGATGACGATAGCATATAATACGACAAAGAGATATATATATATATATACATTGTTGTTCTAACTGTATGGTATACAGTATCATATGCTATGATATACGATGAATTAGTTTTTGTGTATTTGTTTGCTCATTTGATTTCATTTGCTGTCATCCAATCATCAACCAACCGGTCATGGAAGAAATTCTGCTTTATATCTGGGGTGCATAGAATATGCACGATGAAAAACCACATGATTTGTTCCATTGTTCATCTATGTTTCAGATTACTCCAGCTGATTTGTGGTTTTTCCAAAGTTCCAGCAGCAAGAGGGTGAGGATGGGGGGGTGCTATTCATTTTGTCGCAACGATCATCAGATTTCGCAGCAGCCAGCAATAGACTGGAAACATCAACTGCTTCAGACCGCTTTATTCAGGGTTTTCCCTTAAATCCAGTCATTGAAAGCAAGGATGCCAGGGCTGCCAGTGATGATCATGAAATCTGCATGGATACTTGTTGATGCAGCTGCCGGTGTCGTGATTAAAAACGCAGTTAGTCAGAGTGATCCCCACATAGAAACATATGAAACCATCCTGACGAACATGCTGAGGCATAATATATATATACACACATCCTGTCATTTTATTTTGACATTGATTCTGACATATGTTCGGACATGTGTCCTGACACATAGTCTGACAATCAGACAATCTCTGACATGTGTTCTGACAGGTATTTTTCCTGAGTTCCCATGACCAGTGACATATGCTCTGACAAGTAACCTGACATGTGCTCTGATGTATATACCATTCCATCCCATGACTTGTCATCATGCCCCCCTACCATAAACTGGGGCTAAATCCATCTAAATCCCACCTTTTCAAATCAACTCATATCATAGTACAGTAATATTTTGATAGTGTTGGATATGTCATGTATAGATATGTAGTATAGCGTATACCATTATATCATATTACATTCCATCGTGGACCATTGAATCCCCGTTCTCTCTCATATCCTCAGGTCCGGCGAACGGTCCTTTGCACGGGGTGGGATTGGAGCAAACTTTGTATACAACGGCTTGGTCTTCAAGAAGGTCCCCTGCTATGGCCGTGATGAGCTTGGTGGTCAGCTACTTGTGATACCAATGGACCAACAGAATCGGTCATGTTTGTTTGTATTACAGTAAACATAGAAAACTCTAAAATGGTAAGCTTAGCCATGCATTTTGGGGGTTTGCTGAGTTTATGTATATATACAGAATATATATATATGTGAATATAAGCTGACACTTGGCTGGTTTCTTGTGTATACCACAGCTGACCACAGCTGCGTATGTATGGAGGTAAACAAAGCCTTTGGCGTTCAATGTTTGAGAAACACCCATATCATTTGCGTATAGGTGAATTTGTTTTTTCCCAAAAGGAAATTGGACAGTTGGTTTTGAACATGGCCCAAAATTGTGAGTCCCAAGGTTTTGAAATTTGACCCACGACTCCTGTCTTGAAAGGTACAGAACCTCATGGGAGGCAGACTCAAAGCGGCTGTGACAGGTTCTGCTTCTTTGCTGGAAGTGTTGCAGATTGTGTGAGAAAAAAACAGATTACTCTACCCATGATGGAATAGATGGAATAAATGATGGGCCAATCTCCAATAGGTAAACAAGCTCTTTCAAACATAGGGAATCTTCTATTTGCTCTAGGTTGGTCGTAAATGGGGCAGGTATGGCTGAAACAAAGCTGCCAAAGCAACATGTCTTTTGGCAATCAATACTGGCATTTTTGGGTCTCAGAACTAGTAAATTAGAGTGAATGACACTATTTTTATCGACATTTTCAAAGGACTATCTTTCGGTTCACCATGGTTTACCACACCTTTCCGGATTTCTTTTATGGTCAGAAGTCCCCATTCATTTCTGGTTGTTTACCTATTTACGCATTGATGTTCTTATTCCCAGCCTCCCTTTCCAGATCTCCCTGGACTATCTCAGGCTCCCCTCTCAGCGGAAATCCAGAAGTTCATCCAAACCGTCACTTGGCTGGTGAAGCCAGAACTCGTTTTAAACACGAGACTCATCTCTCTCTATCGATATGTTGAATTATGTTGATATATTTTGTATATTTTTGTATAGTACTTTAAAATCTTTAAACCATTTTGGTCGAAATTGCATGCTTTACCCTTTATCTGACCTCTTAAGTACCATGTCGACGCTTGTCACGTCACCGAGGTGTTGAACGTCCCCGTGCGTCAGGGCTACGGCCTCACGGAGACCTGTGCCGGAAGTGTCATCCAGCCGTGGTCGGACAACAGCACTGGATGCTTGGCATCATTTGGCATCGGCGGTTGCTGGCTGTGGAAAAAACAACGATCCGTTGGGACTCAGAAGCCCATGATCAGGATTCCCATTGTGTGATGGACGACCATAGTATGTGTCGTCCATATGTACATACTTACATACATATTTATACTGTATACTGATAGAAATAAAGATAGATAGATAAATAGATAGATAATGATAGATAGATAAATAGATAGATAGACAGACAGACAGATAGATAGATAGATAGACAGATGGACAGATAGATAAAAAAAAAATAGACAGTTCGAGCCATATGTAGATATTTAGATAGATAGATAAGTAGAGAGATCGATCGATCAAGCGACGGTGCTAAATTGTTTGACCGATCTAGCAGTAGCAGGGTAAGGAAGTGTTTGCCAAGTGTGGATTCCAATCATTATCTAACTTCGTCAATGGATTTGTTTAAGGAAAAATCTTAACCGGAAACCATAGATTTCCCCATGAATTATGGGGTTTTCCTGTATTTTTTCCCTTAAACCAGTCCATCGATTCCAGATTTCTCCGATGTTTTCTTTGTGATGTGCAGGAAGTTGTTAGCTCTCAGATGGTAGAACGTATCGATGAAGGGTACCTTGTAGAAAGTATAAAACCCTTGGTGTGGCGCAAAGATTCCCAGGAATCAACCAGGGATTGGCGAGTTTGCCAACCATATTCAGGATGTAAGTCATGAAGATGGGAATAGAAGAAACGCAGGAAACGCAGCTCTTTTTGCTGCGATGGATCCTGGAAATCAACCGGTCGGTGGATTGATTGGAGCCATGTGCTATCTACTCGCACCCCTTCATTGGCGGACTAAGGACCCAATTGTCCAACCATATGGGTGAGTTTCGAACATGTGGTACAATCCAATTTTATACAGTTTGGAGAAAATTGTGATGATCCAGAGGATTTTGGTGGTAACCCATTTTCAGACCAACCTTTTTTTCTTGGTCCTCGCAGATCGATTTGGTCCTTTGAGGTTCGGTGGGTGTGCCCACGGTGTGCACGGTGATTCGCCTGGCTGATTGGCCTGAGGGAGGCTATTCCAACTCTGACAAGGACAAGCCGGAGATTGGCCTACGCCGCGGAGAAGTTCTCATAGGCTATGGGAGGAAAATCGTAGCCGGAAAGGAGAAATTAGATTTTAGACCCTAATGATGGCAGGTTTACTGTTGAAATGATGATAACAACTACTTGGGAGGGAAAGGGAAGCAACCGAATCAGTGGATAAACAATGTGGTTGTGAACCATATCTATTCATCAAAAACAGGGGTTGAACCAAGCCTCGGATTACGTTTGAATCAATAAAAAATAGAGGTGAAGCTTGGTGAGAAGGGAATATAGAACTAAATTCATCCAATTATGGTAGAGTTAATGATGAAGTACGATAACATGATGAACTAGTGGGACGTAGGATGAAAATCGAAGATCAACTGGTTGGACCGAGCGCTCCTGAAGAACAGGCCGTTGCTTCGCCGAATCCATGGGTCAAATGGATTCGACCCCCAAAATCCCATGGTACCCTAGGTAAAATAGATGGTTTATGGGTTTTGTTCCGCAAAAAATGGTACTAAGAGGTTTTGACCCATGCCCAGGTGAATCAATTTTCTGGGTTTTTCTTGGTATGTCTTGGGGATGCCATGAACTTCCACTCTCAACTCATTGCGCAGGTGGTTCTTCAGTGTCGCAAGGCTATTTTATCAGCGAGCATGCACCCAATGAGGAACTGAAGAAGAAGAATGAGGAGCCGAACTGGGCTTGGATAGGGCTGGATTTTGAGGACCAAGCTGATGTTCACATCTAGCTCTACCATGGTCGCTGACAGCTCCCCATCCTGAGAAATGGAACTGGGAGCTCTACAAGGTGGTGCCCAGATACAAGTTGGATCAAGTTGGTCTATAACCTTCATTAACTATAGACATCTATAGACTATAGATATGATATCATGATATATCCATTGTAAATCCTAGTTAACACCCCAGTAACATTAATTATATTATCAGATATATCCACATATATCCACTATAAATATATGTCTAAGTCCTATTAAACAAAAAAAAACGTTGCGAACAGTCAACACATCCCCGTTTTTTGGTCATCGGCGATCCCAGGAGGATTGGGTGACCATCAAGGGACAGCGCTTCTTCAGGACAGGTGACATTGGACAAATCAACAAGGACGGATCTCTCTCCATCATCGACCGCAAGAAGGACCTGTGTTTTCAGCGGCGTTTCAAAAACGGGAAGGGGCTGAAGCCATTTTGGAACCTCGAAAGAAGTGCCTAGAATGGTTTCCATTGTCTTCAACGCTAATATCTTTTAGGTAATCAAATGAATCAGCATTTGGATCGGTTTTGGTAGATCTTGGAGTCTCCAACGCAAAAAGAGTCACCATATTCAATGATGTTCATCAAACTTATACAACTTCTGCTTTCTCGACAGAGGCCAAGATGGCAAACTTTGCCACACTGACCAACGGGTGGTGCAGGACTTGTGGAAGGGTCCCAATGGCGAGTACGTGGCCCTGACCAAGGTAGAAGCTGCCACTCACCAAAATTCTTTGGCGACTTTCCCATGTGTGGGTCTGGTAAATAAGCCGTCTTTTTGGGGGACTTACAATTCAAGGGGGCCAGTTGTAACATGGATTGCTACGTAAGTAACCTCGCAAAGCTATACAAAGCCCACATTTTTTAGTTCTAGGTAGGGATGTTCCAGGTCATTATATGGCCATGGTATGCCATGGTAATTGTGGATCCTTTGCTACTTGAATTTTGTGTCGTCATGCCTTCGGGCTTTACCAAGGCATTGAAGCTGGTGGAATGTGTGGAAATGCCGACACATGGCGATGTCGGGATGGTTTGCTGGGGGTGAACTCGGGGGCAAAGAAGCTCCCAGGATTTACTTTTAATATATATCTGTTAATGATATATGATAATATATTATTATATATAATAATAGTATATATTATTATTACATACCTTCGTATTATTATCATTATCATTATCATTATTATTATTATTTTATTATTATGATTATTTTTACTATTATATATGTATACACTTATGGAGAATGGCACATTTAGTTCGATGACTATTGAACATGATGATTTTCCGGAGCTATTTACATATGTCAAATGAACAACAGCTAAGTGTGATTGATAAACCATGTGTATATATATATATATATAAACACGTGGATTTCCTGTACTCTGCCCTTCAATCCTTCCAAAGAAGAACATGTTAATGAAGGGGTCAAACAAATCCTGCCCAGGAGACCACATACGAACTGTTGATTTCTAGTTTCAACTTTCAACTAATCTTCACGGGTACCAGAATCTTACCAGCAGTCATGTGCATTGTGAGGTCTAGTTTGATCACCATCCCAAGGCATTCCCAGCAGTCTGACATCCTAAACGTCTCTGAACTGACTAGATAGCCACAGATAGTCCATATATTTATGGGACATATGTTTATTTGTAAGACTTTGAGACTTTATAGAACTATACTACAGGTTATGACCATGGTTATGACCATGGTTATGACCATGTTTATGACCATGGTTATGACCATGGTTATGAACCACTTGCTGACTTGGATGCGTATTCTGGAGTGAGAGGCACCGCTTGAAAAAGCACATCAAGGGTCAAGTCCGCAGTCAGCTTCTCTTCAAGTCCATTACAAGATGTTGATACTGTGATGTATGTAAACATAGCATATATAAGAAAAATATATATATATATATATATATATATATATATATATAAGAATATATATAAGAATATATAAGAATATATATATAAGAATATATATATATATATAAGAATATATATATAAGAATATATATATATAAGAATATATATATATAAGAATATATATATATAAGAATATATATATAAGAATATATATATATAAGAATATATATATATAAGAATATATATATATATAAGAATATATATATAAGAATATATATATACAGTATATCTACATAATATAATGTGCACTTTCCCGCTGGACCTATTTTCACGAGCCCAGGATGGTTTATGGAAAGACCGGTGGCAGCTATCCCGTTGCTTTGCTGCACGGCTGCAAGAGACTGAAAAAAAAACGAAACCTAAACAATGTGGTGGATCTGGGGTCCTAACAAAGCAAAGCGGCAAAACTTGCTCAATTCCACGATGTTACACGGCCTTGAAACCACTGGCTGGCTGCCCTACAATTACATGTCATTTCACTCGGGTGACATATCCCCATGCATCGAAAACAGCTGCATGAAGCAAATACCACGAATGTCCCTGCAAAATTAAATGCTATCTCACAAAGAGGAAATGGGGCAATCTGGCAATACTTCATCCCATCCTTCCTTCGTCTTAAACACATCCAAATGGGTACCAATATGTGGTTTCCAGGGGGGGGTTCTGGGACGGGCCCAAAAGAGTTGCCTGGTGGGTTGGGGAATCCACCATCTGTAGATCATTTCTGAAGAAATGAGTCCATATCTACGTTCTTTTACCCCAGCAAAAGTCTTTTTTCCTATGGGATGATGAAACCATTTGGGGTTCATAAATTCTGGCTTTTGCCTTCTAAGATTGTCAGATCATCATTGGTTGCAGATTTCGAAATGTGCGTAGTATCCATACTTTGTTCCGCATACCCCAGACCCCAGACGTGGGGTTTGTCTGAGAACGGAGTACCAAGGCACCCCCGAATCCATTGGTCAATCATGATATCCCACAAATCGGGTGGTCGCATCAATAAGTTTCAACCATAAAACGAATCCCACTGATCAAAAACAGCAACTTCAAACCCCCAACTTCAAAAACACGAACTTCCAACAATTGTGAAAACACACTGACTGGTTGGTGGTTTGGAACATTTTTTATTTTCCATAATATATGGGATAATCCTTCCCATTGACTAATATTTTTCAAGATGGTTAAAACCACCAACCAGCTGAAGAAAACCTGGACAAAAAAAGTCCAAACACCGCCTTTTGGCGGCAGGATTTGCCCCGTGAAGCCAAGCCTGGAAAAGCTGGCGCAGCAGCTGGGCGTGACCGGAGATTTCCAGGCGATGTGTGCGAACGTTGCCCGGCCAAAGTGGATAACCTCACTGGGAATGATGGTTACCCTCTGGTAAACTAACAGTTTGCTAGTGAAAATGGCCATTTATAGTGGATTTTCCCATTAAAAATGGTGATTTTCCATAGTTTTTTGTATTTTTACCAGAGGGTAGTAGGGGTGACTATCCCCAAATGGCCCAACATGTCAGGTTGGTGAAATATGATAATTTACCCAGATACATCCGTTGTTTGTCTGTTTTGAAAGAACCGTGGATAACCCATCATTCCATAGATAATTTCCTCATTGATATAGTTTCCAATGATATAGATAATCCAATGGATAAATCCAATGGATAAATCCTCATTGATATAGTTTCCGTATCTAAAAATGGTATCAAAATTGCCATTTTGATCCATTTTGATTCCATTTTGGGGGTATACCGGTTATACCCCCGTGATTTTGCATGGGAAACAGTAGCCCCGGACGTCGCATTTCCGTCGGCACTGGCTGCGTGGCTGCGTGGCTTTCTAAGGACAAGGTGGTTGCAAAGGCGCCCCGGACATCGAGCAGAAAAGCGCAGAAACTGCAATTGTAAAGCAGCTGCCCTTCATTGAAATTACACCACAAAATAGAACAGCAAAATCCTAAGTGGTAAATTATATGTGCCTATTTTGTTTTGGTAGTTAATGTGGTTACTTAAAAAATGCATCTACATGTACACCACTACATGTTACATGTAACATACCTTGAAGTTGTCTCCTCAATGAGCCAAGTTGGACCAGCACCTGGCTGCCTGGTCTGTCCAGTGTGGCTCCCACTTGGAGGATCATACCACAGATCGTAACTGGTGAGTATGGGTATAATTAGTTTTTGATTGTTTTTGATCTATTCATACATATATATATATACTATGGTTCATATATATACATGCAAAAGATAATAAAGATACAGATACACAATCATATTTATATAAATAAACGCGTATATATATATATATGGGAGATAATCCACTTAGAGGGTCATTGGCCATGTAACCCGTGGACCAGGTCTTTGCTGACTGCAAAGCCAAGTGCAAAGAGATGAAGTTGGTCGAGTTCGAAATCCCTCAAAGGAGAGCAGCGAAAATCAGCCAATGTGCAAAGGACACACCTATTTATTTCCTATTTATTATATTGTATATATACATATAAAATCATATAAACATAAATTATACAGCATAATACAGATATAGATAGATAGATAGATAGATGGATGGATGGATAGATAGATAGATAGCTAGCTAGGTAGGTAGGTAGATAGATAAATAGATAGATAATATACGTGTACATATATATACACACACTCTTCTGAAACTTGTGATATTCATGGTGTCCGAACCATGTGTAGCCAGGTGTTTGCCTAGTAGTTCATTGGAATTTGGGTCCCATTAGGAACAGATCAACGAGGACACCTGAATGATTTCATGATATTTTAGCGTGACCTGGCAATGGATAATCCGAAATCATATGTGATAATTTTGCCAGAAACTATAAAAACATATAAAATATATTTCCCATTGCCAGGTTATATAGTTTTCCAGCATTAGCCAGTTCCAACGGGCGTTTTCCTAGCATTTTACACACCAAGTTGTTGCTGGTTTGCACCTGATTTGCGAGACACGTAAGAAGTCGCTTAACTGGGCACTTCTTTGTACTGTTCAATGTTTAAGTGTTAGAGGATTAGACAATTATATAGAAGCATGAGAATCGGCCAATCACCTGGACATTCTCCATAAATGTTAGCCTTGACGGTTCTCGCGGGCGACTTGGTTAAGTACCCCCCCCCACATTTGGTTCGGAAACTCCTGGTTTTTTAGGGCTCAACTTCTCTTTTGAATGGGTCATATAAGACCCGATGTTTGATGGTAAAATCGCCAATTTTGTTGCTTGATGTCCTGTTTTACCTGGGTGGTTATGTTGGTTAAATCACAATATGTGTTGGTCAAAACTTCATATTTGTTGCCCCAATTTCAGTTTCTTCCTGGGTAAATCTCAAGTTGTGTTGGTTTTGTTTCGGTTGGTTCAAATCTCCATCCCATTAGTGTTGATTCAAATCCCATTTTTCTTTGGTACATCACCACTACTGCAGTTAAAGCCTCTTTGTTGTTGGCTTAAATCATCATGTCTCTTGGTTGAAATCACCAGTTGGGTAAATCCCCACGTCTTTCTTGGTAAAATCGTCATTTTTTGTTAAAATCACCATTTTGGTTTAGGTCACCTTCCAACTTCTTGTGGCCTCACACCAGTTACCCTCGTGACATCCGACCAGGATTTGCTTGGTCTCAGACCCATGGACTCCTGAGAATGACCTGTTGACCGCTGCCATGAAACTCAAGCGGCCCATCATTGCTGACAAGCACAAGCAGCCCGGTGCCGTAAAGTGCCATTGCAGATAGTGTGGAATCCCATGGATAAATGGTTCAATTTTTTAGAGGGATGTGTACCCAGCAGATGGAAGTGGAGCTATTATAAATATATATATATATATATTTCATAGCCTATTTGATATTTGCTGGTGTATCTATATATAGATATATATTTTATTTACAGAAATACATACTAAACTGCATCCTTTGGGGGTTGGTTCATCAATTGTTAAACCATGGCTAATAATCCATGGTTAATGGCTAAATCAACTGGATACTCGGTTACTTTACAATCATTGAATATGTTTTTTTTCATGGGTATATACAGTTTATACGTACATTTGCGAACCATCTCCTTTTTTGCAGGCGGCCCATGATTGGCACTGGATATACGAGGATATGCTAGGATATAGTATATATATATATACACATACTGTATCCTGTCTTGTCTAATCTTGTCCTATCAAATGTTACCCCATCTGATCTATGCTATTCGTTGCTAGTTACGTTTCAAAATCTTATCGTATTTTCCCACTCAAATCTAAACTATCCTGTCTATGACCATATCATTGTACACATCTAATAGATATATATATATAATCTACATGCATATACATACAGAGTCACCGGCTGCTTTGATTTGATAAACACTATTGACCTCCAAGCTTAGGATGCTGCGCAGGGACACACATACCGCCTGATTAATCCTGATTATATTTTGATACAAGGAAAACATCTATTGAATGTATATGTTAGGGTCTACGTGGATTTCTGGACCCCGCATAGGTTGTCAATCATACTTGTTCGGGAAATTCTGTACTTTGTTGCATACACTGGCTGTCCTGGCTGACCCTGCTGTGACAGCGAGTGGATTGATGTCACCAGTTGACACAAGTCCGCTGAAATCATAGGCATGTCTTAACCATATCATACCTTAGAAGCATTCTCTACGACTATGACGAGCCCACGGAAAAGTCGAAGGCAAAGCTAAAGTACTCTTGTCCCCAACTAAGTTCACGAAAGCCGATATTGCGAAATTTGTCCCATTGTGCAATGGCATAAAACTGAGGGAAGACATTGCGAAGCTGTACTCCTGAGAACTTGCTCAAATCCAGGATGTGCGATGCAGGTCGATTGCTTTTAAGCACTCGCTGCGTTGATAGTTCCTACAATCATCTACTTTACGGTGGATCCGCAGAATACGGATTTCCCCACCTTTTGCCCCTTTTGCGAGTTGTATGAAGTTCTTAAGAGAGTCCTTCAAATTCTTTGCTTGCCTGACCAGACAGCTCACTTCTGTCCCAAAATGCTGTTTCACTTCTGAATGAAGCCGCAGCTTTTTGACTGTCTCGGAGTACTATGCTGTCAGGGAAGCGCCATGAACTGGGGCTGAACAGTCGCCTTAGTTTACAGTTAAAGCCTTAACTTGCCATGTTCATATTTTCCTGGCAAGTCTGCCAGTCATTGCTTGAATCTTGTGAGAAAAAGGCAGCCCAGAACTGGGAACTGTAGAACAAACGATCCTGAGCAAAGGGCCTGCCTGGATCTTCCATTTACCTTCGGCTGCTTTGGTCCAGAATCACTGACTTGTGGTAATTCAGACCAAATTTGTTTTTGTTGGCAGAAGATAAGTGATGCAGAAGATAAGTCTTAAGTCGACTTCGGAGCCATCTTCAACCCGGGAAATTGAGGTCTCACAGTAAGGGGACCCTTGCAGCCCCTTGGAAGGCGCTGCGCAATCGAGACAACATGTCCAACGGCCATGGAGTGCGGGATGGCAGTTGATTGCAGGTCACGTCAATTGCGAATAGGGAGGGAACAGATGGGTATATGTCAAAAATCTACTGTATAGATTCTGTAGATGTAGAATATGATTGGTCATTTCTTAGCCTACGTATGCCTACGTTATATGGTCAAACATTCAATAAAAAAGCGATGTTTTCATGGGGATTATTATCATATATTATCATAGCACTCTTCTTAGTTCGGATAGGTTTGCATCAACACCATATACAGTTTGCGTTCCAAGGTGTTTGAGCTGCAAGGTTTTGACCCCAAGGTTCATGGCAAAGTTGGAGCGGCCGGGAGACAACCACTCCAGGTGCGAATGTCAGCAGGACCCATGTCAGTGGTGATGGGTCAAGTCACCATAAGTATCCATAAGTTACCTATGATTAGCATTTATTCGCATATTTTGGGGATGTTCATGCAGAAATTCCAGGTATTTTGGCGTGAGAAGGGGCAAGAATTCGGGAGAACCAATGAGATCATTGGAATGCTTTCCTGCGACATCGTGGAAGGGTTGGCCAAAAGCCAGGAATTAGAGGGATCACTGGATCACTGAAGTTACGTATCCGTATACCTATGTGTCATAGCACATTTAGGTGGATGATTCCAGTGGATGATGGTGGATGGCTTTGGATGAATTATAATGACCTCACTGTTACATCACTGGAATACTGGAATGATGATTAGTAAGGGGAATCATCTGTAAATTAACTTTTTTCAGCTATTTTCAGGTCACTGAAATTGTTATCATTCAGCCAGATTGATAGATTATCCCATTATTATGTATCATTATCGCATGATTATTCCATGATTATTCCATGATTATCCCTTTTAAACCATATAAAACCATATTTATTCAACAGCATAACTTGCAGATTTCGTAGGCCCTGCGGCGAAGCAAAAGTCAAAGCGAGCCCTTGGGCAAGGCCGGCGGAGGATCTGTATGATGGGATGTGATTCATATGATCGGATTTTACGGGTGAAAATGAACGGGATTGGTGTAGATAGATACTTGGATGGATGGATGGATGGATGGATGGATGGATAGAACCAACAATAAAGGACATAGCTTTGTCTCCAACTGCTGGATTCACCTCATTTTTCCCGAGAGCGTCTGAGCGCAGGGTTCTTCCAATAGTGGGGGTCTGTAAAACATCTTCTCATCTTCACATCTCATCTTCACATCTCATCTTCACATCCTCTCATCTTCACATCTGCT
>Ga0126342_10007542_pt1 | contig 19449 bp, 17 predicted proteins | sample Cyp1metagenome_FD_92528 | JGI IMG/M metagenome (GOLD analysis project Ga0126342, IMG submission 92528) | Coral microbial communities from Lord Howe Island, Old Settlement Bay, Australia - Cyphastrea 1 metagenome | ecosystem: Host-associated > Invertebrates > Cnidaria > Coral ... | reverse complement strand
CCCTGATTAATCAACCACCTTTCTGATCCATGAAATTTTAACAAATCCAATGGAATTCTATTCAGATCTAATTGACGTAAGCCATATCCAAAGTTTTATGGTTTAGAGTTGCTTATTATTAAGAGGTCGTCAAGAAAACTAGCCAGAAGGTACCCCCCTACCTTCTGGGGGGGGGGTTATTAATCCGGTGTTGGCATTATATATAATTTATATATACACACTGCAGATCAAAAATCAAATCATCAAACATCGAATTTGCTATGAGCCGCCCGAAAAAGCACTGGGATGATTGGAGACCGACTCGGGAACTGGCGTCGAGCCAAACCCGACTCAGTAAGCAGTTGATGTACCCTCTGGTAATTTAACATAGCTATTGAAAATGGCCATTTATAGTGGATTTATCTATTGAAAATGGTGATTTTCCATAGTTATGTTAGTTTACCAGAGGGTAAATTCTCAACATCACCAATGTTAAATCGGAAAAAAAATAGCTCAAGATGTGTGAGAAAACTCTAAAAAGGGCCGGTTTAGCCATTTCGCCAACTGTACACTTACCGGAGGGTAATACTGAATCCAACTGTCAAAGTGAATCATATGGACCCCACGAGGTGTCGGAATTGGAGATTGTAGATGTTGATGCATGTTTTATATATAATGTTTTATACATGTCAAATCCCCATGTACCCTCTCAAAATTTACCATAGTCATGGACAATGACAAAGTTCTGGATGATTTACCTTACTATTTCAATTGCGATGGATTATCGCAGGGTACAGCTTCTTGAAAAATAGAGGGGAAACTCCCGCTTTCAAAATCACAAATGATCATAAATCATCAAAATTCCTAAGTCTATCCTGTCCTATCCTATGTCTTAGCTTCGACGACGTCATGAATATTTCCTGGCTCCGTTCAAGAAACCCGGTCGCTCCGTACAAATATAGGGAAGGTCAACAAAAATCACCCGGGGCGAACTGAGCCTCCCAATTGCTGATTCCTATCTCACACATGGGTAAAACATCGCTGCAATGCTTGGGTCCAACATTGGGTCATATTGCCCTCAAGGTCCTACACTTTGACCAATATGGCCTGAAATTTCTTGGTCTGGCGATGTCTGGCCAGGTTTCTTCGCCTTGCCTTCTAGATTTGTTCAAGTAAAAAACTGGTTGGTGGTTTCAACCTACCCCTCTGAAAAATGATGGAGTTCGTCAATGGGAAGGATGACATCCCATATATGAAATGGAAAATCAAAGCCATGTTTGAAACCACCAACCAGAAAATATCTTCCATTTGGAAAACCACCATTTTCTCGGACCTCACCAGACACACTGTCATGACACCCCACTGTCAAAAGTTACACCTGGTGGCGACATTTCTGGACATTAGGACACGGTCGAAAAGTCCCTCGGCATCACAGTTTTCGGACTTTCGGAAGAGAACTCAGAACGACCCCTCAAATAAAACAGGAGATTCTCAATTTTCTGGTCCTAGCTTGACCATCAACATTCCACAACGGTGGAAATCAAGTTGACCTTCAGTCAACCCAGGACTTGCTATGGCATTGCCATGTTTCTTATCTCCCCATGATTGATCCATGATTTGATCCATCTGGGTCTGTCTGAAAAGCCATGATCTCCCGAATCCATTGGTAATGATTTTAATGGTATATAATGTTCCCTATTCATGTTGCTATTTTGGAAGTATACACTCCGGAAATCAAACCTAACCATGAACAATTATGAAAACATCCTCACTTTTCGTTGATTTTCCCATCATTTCTGGGTGATTTTTTTTTTTAAACACCACCGTGGATTGCCCCGGATTGTACACCCCTTTTCGGACCAAGCTATGGTTGTTTGCTCATTCCCCCTACCAGTTTTGACACCACACATACCCTCCAGTAAATTAACATAGACCCTGCCAGGAAGATGAGTTTCCATTAAAAATTGGTGATTTTCAGGGTCTATGTTAATTTACCAGAGGGTAAACCACCATTTTTCCTATGGTTTTCCTATGGTTTTCCACCAAAACTTCCAACCAGGTGACTGTCAGCTGTCTTGATGCGGCGTTGGTGGTTGCTGGGCGCACCGATGAGTCGGGGGATGTCGGACTGGGACTGGGGATGGATCAACAGCTATTTAATCAATGGGATTTTCAGGATCCTAAATTGGAGGTACCTACCATATATAAGGCCTATTTTATATTACTATATCGCTATATTATATATATATAGAGCCATTTATATAGCCATTTCTAAGCTACCCTCTGGTTATGTCACAATAGCTATTGAAAATGGCTATTTATAGTGGATTTTCCCATTAATAGCATGGTGATTTTCCATAGCTACGTTAAATTACCAGAGGGTATAAAGGATTGGTTTAAGGGAAAGTCTTAACCCAAAACCATGGTGTTTTAAATCCAAAAACCATGGTTTACTGTAAATGTTCCCAACCGATTCGGGGAATTCGACCTGTTTACTGGGGGATGAGCACCCATTTGCCAGCTACTTTTGGTGTCCTGCAGGCTACCCGGGTAATGGCTACAATGGGAAAGGGATCCATTGAGCAGTGTTCCATAGTGAAATCTGTGAAGCTCTGGATAGTGATCATCCCCAATATATCCGATTGATTTCGATAGCACTGATGGCTGGATGCGGCCAGAAAGGTAGATCATCTGTGAAGCCTAGATTTTTCTCACCCCTTGGGCTGTTTTTTATTGGGCGTAGCAATGAATGAAAGCATCATATCATCACTATTGGCAGCATGTTTGATGCATGTAGCTCAAAAATGTTCAAAGTTCACGGCCCAATGTTTCTGGATATTCAATATTAATACTCCTGAAGCAAGTTTAAGGCTCAACGAAGTCCATCAAAACTCCATTGCCATCGCTGGCCATCTAGAAACTTCCAAATTTCGATGAGAAAGCCAATATTAGCACCTGCATGCACCTGCTGCTGTCTGGATGTAAATGGGAACCATGCCCTGCCACAGCTGTAAAATCAGCTCGCATTGCTTTGGTCCCGGAACTGCCCTTTCCTCAGGAACACCCATACCTTTGGTACGATTGCGGGAATTCCCACATCAGAAAATACACATACGTGTGTTACAGAAAAAAAATATATATATATATATATAATGTATGTACGTATGTAATTGTATTTGAAATGCGCCTATTTCCCCGCTCCACTACAACCATCAGTTTGAGCACCCTTAGAGGCCCCAGAGCCAGAATCTGTGCTGTGCCGCCCCACATGAGCCGATGACCACAGGACCATACCTGATGCGAACTGGACAGTGTCATCCTTAACACACCTATACAATATTATCCAATATGGGTATGTCTGAAAATGGGGTATACCCCCAATTATAGCCATTTAGTAGGGATAATGATCAATAACCATTGGGTGTAGGGGTACACTATTTTCAGACAAACCCATATGTAGAAATCAGATGTGGCAACTCCAACAAAGATAGAAACGTGTTCAAAGATGTTATAGATGACATAACAGCTCCAGATTTCAAGCTTTCCCACCTTTCTATCTATGTTGGGTTGCTGTAATGGGGGCATTATGAGGTATATACCGCAAGTTTATATATACATATGTGTGTGCATATGTGAAATCATTTGTTATTTAAAAAATGTATTTTTAATTATATATCAATCTACATATGCGTTTGCGTGTACGGATGCATACAGTAACCAACAATACATCTATATATATATATTGTTTTCGAGGTGTGTCTAAAAACCTTGTGATGAACCAGTGGACTTAGAGGCAGCCCATTTTCGGGAAAAATACACACACACATGTATATATATATATAAAGATAGATAGATGGATGGATGGATGGATAGATAGATAGATAGGTAGATAGATAGATGGATAGATGGATGGATATATTTAGCAATGACCAGGTTAAGTGGCCACCGGGCAATGGTAAACCTGGGAGCGTACATGGCCAAGCCTCTTTTGAGGATGCTTTGAAGTCCTTCCAGGTGAAGCCGATTCTCATATAAAATCTCCATATAAAACAAGTGGTCCCACGAAATGTACCTATCTCTTTTGGAGGTTGCGAAAAACTTATGCCAATGTCTCCCCCTTTGTGGCTATCATGTACCAAAAAAACAGCAGGCGACTTGGGATGATATGAGCATCCTTGTTTACAACAAGCAACACAACACATCAATACTGGTTGGTGGCATACCTACCCCTCTGAAAAATATGAGTTCGTCAGTTGGAATGATGACATTCCCACTATATGGAAAAATAACAATGATCCAAACCACCAACCAGCTATATTGTTATTCCAATTGTTAACCACAATTAACCATAGATTAACCATTAGATTAAACAGGAAAATTCATGTTCCAAACCACCAACCAGAATAAAATGGCCAGTCCAACCCCGTTGTTCTCTAAGAACTGGTCCTTCTCATGAATAAAATGCAAGATCACCACCAGCCGCAGCCAAGCAACAGCACAGCATTTCCGGTGTTGCCGGGTCCAGTTCCCACGTTGAACTGAATGCCTTGTGCCTTGGTCATAATGACTTGGCTAGATTCTAGGTATCTTTTTTGGGGCTATCATAGCCATGCGACCGAACAAAAAGAAAAACTTTTCATCCAAATCATAGATATATCAATATAATTCATTATATATATATATGTATGTGTGTGTATATGTATGTATATCGCTGTAAGCTTCTTCTGGGATGGTTTCCCTCAGGATTTCTTACATTTTTGGGGCTTCCAATGGCTTCCATTTTTAGATGGTCCAGTCGATGCTGGTTGGTGGTTCCACCCTCGAGAAATCTGTGGAAATCTGTAGGAATCATCATTCCAAGTGATTTTTTAATTAGTTCATGTTTAAAAAAAAACCTGGAAAAAGTGGAAATTACCATTAGTGAATATAATCAGTTCCATCATGAATATCATAATTATAATCATTCCATCATGAATTTTCAAGCTGGAAAAAGGTTCCAAACCCCCAAGTTTGGGTGTAGTATTGATGAAGATTTGGAGATTGAAAATGCCCCCATAGTGAGCTATGTTGCTGCAAATAACTCGAATAAGTATGGTGTATGGAAATAAAACTTATAGTTCACGGGGTTGACACACTGAGAAAATCTCACACGGAACCGCCAAAGTTGCCATATCAAAAAAACTCTTTAAACTCCAGTTTTCGGGCTCCATCTTACATCTACCATGCTGCAGGGTGAATGGTGCAAGCTGAATTCACCAGCTTCTAAATCATACCCTCTGGTTAAAACACCTAGCTATGGAATCGCCCATTGAGTTCGATGATATGATGATTTGCCGAACTCAAAAGCTGGTGATTTTCCAGCTCGCAAGCCCTTCCCATACCCTTGGGGATTCCGGGAGATGGGTGAGGCCCGGTGAGGCAATTGGAAGGTGGTGCGTGACTCGCAAAATAGCTGAAACATCCACGGTATAAACCCATCTCATCACATCCAATCTAGTGCAGTGTAGTCTAATCCAAATCATATCTAATCTATCTATCACTCTATATACCTATAATTACCCCTATATATGTGTAAAGTCGGGACACCCCTAAATCCGTTGCGCGATCTCGTCGAAAAGCTCCAAGCTCCCTGTCTGCTGTATCTGGAGGAGCACACATGTGGTATTCTGCTTCCGTGTCCGACATTATTTTTGCCTCCACTGGCAAAAGCCCCCACTTGATATTCGCAAGAGATACCATTCCCCTCATCTTCCATAGAGCTTCTTTCGTGACGTCCGGCCGATCGAGTGCGTCTACATATTGGGGCAACTGCAGGGGGGCACCTTGGATTTGCTTGAGGAAACCAAAAAAAAATAAAGATCATCAACCATTATTAGTAATAATATATAGGTATAATTGACTACCACATAGTATGGTTAAAATATATATCTATAAATAAAAACACACACACATATATATATATATATATTACACCACATAGTATATTAAACATATATTAGAACGCCAATTGATCATCAACCACCATTTAACTACTACCATCTGGTTATTTACCATAAATGGTGGTATTAATGGGAAAATCATCTATTTCTATGGGCCATCTATACCATGGCTATGTTAAATAACCAGAGGGTACATCCCATTAATATCCCATTGAATCACTATAAAATCCCATTAAATCACTATAAATCCAGAGGGTAAATACCATGGCAAACTGTTAGTCATAACCAGAGGGTAATCATCATCTTCGCCGTCAACACCCGTATGGCTCCATATTACTATTAAACCACTATTAATCCCTACAGTTTCCCCAAGATTCGTGGATCTCCGGCGCCAAGGCGCCACGGTGGTGGCACCCTGCAAGGATACAGCACCCGAGCCCGTGGTAAAGGTGCGGGTAGATGCACTTGGCGGACACCAAGGGCGAGGCAAAGGATGGCATGGGAAAAAAACATGGGAAAACATAGGGAAATCAATGAAAACATGGGAAACATAGGCAAATAATGGAAAATATAGGAAAACATTGGAAAATATAGGAAAACATTGGAAAATATAGGAAAACATGGGAAAATACAGGAAAATAATGGAACATATAGGAATTGATGGTTTGTAAGGTGGTAAACCTTGCTCATGAACATTGCCGATTAGCGTCATTTTGGGCATTATTTGCATCACCATCAATCAGCATTTTATCCATGGTCAATCATCAACATCTATCAATATATGGTTCGCTCCATAGTCCAGGGTTGCCCCCGACACCCCAAATATGAGGGTGTGAAATGGATAGATAGGTAAAATCACCAATTGCCCCCCTGTGGCTATCATTCAGCTTTAATGGGCGGAGCAACCCTGATACCACTTCGCATAATTTGTGGTAGGCCCATTTAATTGATTAGGCAAAAAATCATCGACCAATTACATCAAATCAGATACGTGTGATGGTTAAACCATGTTGAACCATACCAATACCAATACCAATACCAATACCATACCGGATAATTTACGATCTGGTCTTTGCAAGGACAAGGTCTTGCGACTGACATTGAGTAGCCATCGGATCCCAGGACCCCATGGGAGACCCCGGGAGACCCGTCTCGACGCGCCCAGGCACATTTGGGTGTTGCCATTCAGGGTCACGGTGCCCACGCCCGTTTGAAAGGTTCCAGAACTCGTGGCCTGAGATCAACCCACTGGATGATTCACTGGTGAAAAACAGCCTGGTTAGATAGATCTGGTCTCCTGACTATTGGATGTCCTATTATTTATATATAAGTAAATGGGTGAACCCCGTATGCAACTGGCATCCACTGGAATCAACTGGAATCCCGGCTTCGAAAACTGCAGTTCAACGGTCAGTTTTCAGTAGGACATCGAATTTTGCCCCTGTGTGTTGCCACTGCTATAGTTTCTCCTGCCCATGTGTGTGTGTGTTTTATACATATGTAGATATAAAATTACATCATGATGCATACTGTGTTTACATAGAAAATCTATCAAAATCTCACATATATAATCAGATACTGATACCTTGATTTATCATATAGGTTTATGCACTTCATCTGCTCGGCTGATCTTTCCAAGTGGCGAGCATGTGGAGATACTTGCTGTCGGCAACATCAACATCACCATTCCTGGGTTTTTTGGGCCATGGAGCTTGAAAAAGATGCGGGATTTGCAGTTAAAATGGCCTTTTTTGAAGGTGGAAAACGGTGGATTCACCCAATGTGAAAAACAGAAGTTTCATGAGGAAAATGGGAAAACGAGTTTTGAATCCAAGGTATTTTCGATGGGTGAACTTCTTTTGAAAAATCTGGATGGCAGTTCAACCCATCCCAGTGATATCATGAGAGTCAATTCGGATCGTCTCAACATACCCGAACTACTGGGACAAGTCCAAAATATGTGCACCAGACAGTCATACCTTAGAATACCTTAGCTACCCAGCACTTGTGGGGTTGCCCTCAAAGGTAATCTAACAAACGGAAAAATCACAAGGTTCAATCAGTATTTCATCTGCCCATGGAGGATTTTCCAGTACCAGGTCTGCTTGAAATAAATGTGTTTGTTTATTTCGGGGAGGTGTCACACGCGGTGGGATACAGTCATCGTACAAAGTCCTTCAGAGGCTCGATACATAACAATTATCCCCAACTTAGGCTATTTCCCTATTTGATCCTATTTGGGTATAACTATGACATACATATCATACATTTCAGATTTTACACACTACTCATTGGGTATAAACATGCCTGCTATATCCCTCGCTATCCCTGGATCTTCCGAGGCAACCCGATTGGGGACGTAGCCTCGGAAGTTATCTGCTTGGTGGTATATAATAATGGTTATAATACCAATAATGGTTATGATATGCTAATAGTGGTTATAATATACCAATATAATAATAGTATATAATAGTGGTATTGGTATCATATAACCACCATCATAAATGTATATAATAATAGTGGTTATATATGCTTATATGATGGGACATATGATCATACTGGTTGGTGGTTTCAACCTACCCCTCTGAAAAATCATGGAGTGAAAGTCAGTTGGGATGATTTTCCATTCCCAATATGATGGGAAAAATTTAAAAAAAAAGTTCCAAAGCACCAATCAGTTATATATTTAACATGGCTATGGTAGCGCCCAGTTCGCTCGATGATAAACATCATGATTTCCCGAAGTCCAAAATGGTGATGTTCCATGGCTATGGGAAAAAAAAACACCAGAGGGTACCCTCTGGTAATTTAACATAGCTATGGAAAATCACCATTTTTAATGGGAAAACTCACTATAAATGGCCATTTTCAATAGCTATTTTGACATAACCAGAGGGTAACATCGTATTCCGAGGTGCAAGGCGATGGCTCCAGTGCCAGAGGTAATGGTGGAGGGCGTTGCACCCACATCGTTCTGCGGGAAGAAACAGGGAACATCAACGGAGATCAAACCCAGCCCCCCAAAAAAAGGTGAACATATTTTGAGAGATGTGAGATGTGTATGGATATATGCCTTATATTAAATATATCTATATAATTCTATATATCATTATATATCTATGTTTTTTATATGCCGGTTGCTATCGGTACAAGCACCGGCGCCTGGGTCAAGGCTCCGTACAAGGTAGTGGCAGCGGCTCCTGATCCGTACAGGTTAGGAGCCCCAGTGGGAAGCTGACATGGACTAAGTAACATGGAAAAATGATGGGAAAAATGATGGGAAATGGCTGAATGATATTCCGGTTGGTGGTTTCAACCTACCCCTCTGAAAAATCATGGAGTGAAAGTCAGTTTGGATGATTTTCCATTCCCAATATGATGGGAAAGTCATTCAAAATTCCATGGTTCCAGTCACCACCAACCAGTTTTTTCACTCACCAATCTGAGTCCTTAAAGGCCCAGGCCTCCAAAATCTGAATAGGTTTCTGTCGGTTGGTAAACGAACTTACAGTTTGCGAACTTGAAAATGATAAAATGGCCCAGTCGAAATAGTGATTTTTCCCATGAAAAATGATGATTTTCCATAGTTACGTTAGGATACCAGAGGGTAAGTTGTGGATTGGATTGGCGGATGATCATCTGGATGGTCCTACCAACCAAAAGAACTGGGGAGTCCATCGTGTCACGTGTCAAGCCGGGGTTCCTGCCGTTCAATCCAATGCTGGGACGGGACGTTCAAGTGATCCAACTCATGTTTTACCGGTTCCCTCCGCAAAACATGATGAAAAAAGAGGATGAAAAAAGAGGATCCGAGGTCGGAACATCATTCGTTCAAACGCAACAAACGCGTCACTATCCCCAGGTGAAACCTTGTTTCACTATGTTTCACTACACTTTAGTACTGGATCCGCTCATCTGGGGCGAACTAACCCAGGACTTTGAGTAACTTATCACCAATCCCATTTTGGTTCAGCTCCACCCATCCCTAGTTTTCCGAGCTTACCCTCTGATAAACTAACATCACTATGGAAAATCATAATGTTTAATGGTAAAAATCACTATAAATGGCCATTTTCAATAGCTATGTTAGTTGACCAGAGGGTAACTTTGGTCAAACCTTCATTCTTCCAGATTTTGTCCAGGTTCATCACTGATTAGCGGATGAAATCCTTGACCTGAACCTCAAATTTGGAGCAAGAGCTTCACAACATCTGTTTGTTGGCCGGAGCGCACCTGTGGAATCTCCCACCGTCAGAGTGCCATACAAAATGGTGGCACCTGCGGACCCAGCTGTTCCGACTGTGAAGGTGTTCCTGAGCTGTTCGGATGGCTGCCATGGCTTGAAAAACCCCATGGTTACCTGGTGGTTTTGGGCCTCAAGGATTCTGGGAGATGATAGTTGGGCCTGGTTGTGGCAGTCCTAGTTCAAATATGTTCAAATAGCATACATCAAAGTCATATATCTCCATGCTAATTGGTATACAACAAGTATGTCCATTGGGGTGAAATATAATTACTCATAATGGAAATATATGACCATAATGTTATATATATATGTATCATAATGGAAATATATGACCATAAATGATCATATATATATATATATATCAAAGTTATATGACCATACATCAATGGGAAAATCTCACTTTGTTTGCTTCACAATCCCCTCATTCTCCTGGTCATCTCGACCTTGAACCTCCAAGGATTCATCGCTTAAGTCCCGGAGTCACCACCCAAATTGAACGCGGAACCGCCATGGAAGCGATACTTATGGCCATATCCCATCTTCAGATCCCATTTTGGGGGAGTTCCGTGTTAAAGTTCGGGGATGTACTAAGCCCATGCCCCTCATCAAACAGCCTCTAGACCCTGTGGCTTAGTACTGGGTCTATCATTTGTGTTGAACCTCATATGGAAGTGCAATCAGGAATGTGTTGGCCCATTTCAGGATGGTTTGACCAAGTTGAGTTCCGTCGCAACTATTGTGAAACTGCCATGAAATAATCCCACGTTCGAATGTGTGAAGCGCCCTTACTCGAATCGCAATAACCGGTCTGTCGCGCTAATGCTAAAGTTCAACGTTTAGGGTGAAAATTCATAGAGCCATCTAATTTAATCCCCCCCAAAAAAAAGAAAAACGCAAATGTGGCTATAATCAAGCAGGCATAGTTACGCCATACTTAGAGGTTTTTCATCCCAAGCTGTGGTGGCTATAACCGTTACTGCCACACAACTGCACAGTTAGGTTCATGGTGGTTGAAATGATCAAAACTATAGTTTACAATTCGCAACTTCGCTTTTTTAAAGTCAACCCAAGATTGATCAACCTCCTGATTCCTATTGGCAAACGGTTTCCAAGATGTGAACAGTACGTCGTGTTCCCCTCTACAGGGCCTCAGGGGGACACCGTGTTTTTTTTGCCGTTCTCTGAGCCACCAAGGTTACGCAATACGCTTAAAAAGTATATGATGCATAGAATACAAAATCTACAAATGTATATGTATACCCTGGGGTAAACTAACATGGATGTGGAAAATTCCTCTGGTTTCCCATTCAGAAAATGATCTACATTCTACATAGCTGGGTTTTCCACATCTGCGGTAGCCTTCAGAAGGGTAGTTGTCAACAAAAAATAATCAACCAAGGTATCTATCAATTTCAATGAATTATCAAATGCCAGTATATGTAAGTATTTTCAACTGACAAATCTAAAAATTGTACCCTCTGGTAAACTAACATAACTATGGAAAATCACCATTTTTAATGGGTAAATCCACCATAATGATCTAATTATAGTGGCAATTTTCAATAGCTATGTTAGTCTACCAGAGGGATCCAGAGGGTATATACCATCCGGTAATCAGCTCCATGCTTTGCTGGAAAATCCTCTATTTTTTACCGATGATGTTCCCAGCGAACGAAACATCTATGTGGGATTGCCCAGCCACGTGGCTGACTGCCGGAGGGTATCATTCCAATAAATCTAATTACTATTGCTGTTGACTATCAATTATTAAATGATAGTAATAATCAATAAAAATCAAAAAAAAATATTAAATCTTATTAACACTCAATTAACATTAATATAATTATTATTATTACTATGGTCATTGTTAGATATTATCCTATGATGATCCTATATTTTCCCATAAAGTCCCAATCTCATTATATAAATCCCATCCAAAAGTCCCTCCAAAATAACCATTGAAAACACCATTCATATCCATCAAACCCCATTTTCATCCATTTTCCTATTGAAATCCCATCCCAAATTCCATATCAAATATATCAATCACCATGTCTGGCACCATTTCTGGCATCAACCCCTGGGGAAACCTCCGTGACTCCGTGGCCGACATCCGAGGCACGTGGAGTCCACCAGGGTGTTGCCTTTCAAGGTCACCGTGCCCGTGCCGCTGGTGAAGGTGTTGCTGCCCGTGATCTGGACGTCGATTGGCTGGAAAATCTTAACCGGAAACCATGGTTTCTACATTCTCTACCATCAATGGCTAGGGGTTTCCGGTTCCAATTTTCCCATCATTCAGTTCTATGAATATAGATTTTGACTGATATAGATCTGATATTGATATGTAGGATCTGACTGTAAACTTCAAAACAAAGATATGTGTATTACAATGTATAATTATACTGATATTGATATGAGTGTTGATCAAAACCGTGTATATACGTTTGTATGCGTGTATATTTAACATATATCTGGGTAAATTATAATATTTCACTGACCTGAATTCAGGCCATTTGGGGATGATTTCCCTTATTAACCATGATTTCCAGTGAGGTCGCAGTGAGGTCGTTATAATTTACCCAGATATATAGACATTCTGGCAGAATTATAACAATTCACCACCTTGAATAAATATCTTCAATAAGGCCAGCTACGGGGGATGATTCCCCGAATCCAATTCCCATCATTCCAGTGACGTCATCCGGATCATTGCTGGTATTTACCGCACATTTACCGTGCGAAATCCAAGCTGCCGCCTTTAAATCCCAGTTTTTTGATGAGTTTTGTGGTACGGTCCAAATCTTTTTCTGGTTAAATCCCTGCAATTCTCATTTTAGATCAGTTTTTGTTCTGTTTTCTCATATATTGCATGGTTGTCCATTTGTGCCAAGATGAGCAAGAACATACAAAACCCGATTCTTGCCGGCTCAAGATAGTTAGATAAATTTCCTCTCTAAACTACACAAAAAAATGCCTAAAAATGGCTCCCCACTCAACAAATCCCCGGGGAAAAAAAAACTCCCAGGTGGCACCGTCACCGCACCATTCAGTTGCACTGCGCCGCTGCCGCTAGTAATGGCGCCCGCACCGCTTTGGGTAATGCTCCTAGGAAAAGGTGGTTTCGGATGGGGGAAGTCACAGGTCCAAATCATGGTAACGTTCCAAATCATGTGGGATTCCAAATGTGTTTTTCGAGAAATTGGATGTTCTTAATGTATCTTAATGTCACATTTGGGATTGACATGTCCAAACCCAACTTGGCGAAATCACCATGTCTACTTTCAAAAATGGCTGGGAATCCGTCTCCCCCAAAAAGAAAACGGGGGATGTCATCAACCAAATGTGGCAAGAAATGCTAAAAAAATGGACATTTAGATGGCAGGAAGTGCGAAGCGACAAAGGTGCATCCTTTGATTTGCTTCAGGCGCCTTTAAAGGATATGCCCATTAAAAAAAAAAATCATGAACAAATCCAGGGTTAGGAACCATTCTTATGGGTACATGTTCAACCCATAGGCTACAGGAATGGGGGGGCAAACAATAGTTTTTTTTTCATGACTAGGCGAACGATTGGAATACGATTGGACTTACGGTGGATAAGACATTATGTCTATATCAGTTTGATGGGGGGAGACCAACTAATCACTTGGGGGGGCCTTCCTGTATAGGGTTTTAATGTGTAGTTTAATTTCTATTTCATTGGTCAACCTTGGATACTTTTGAAGCTGGTTGCTTGGATTTGCTTAAGGAACCCAAGTCAAACAGATTTCCAGTGATCATGATGTTTTTTTTCCCAAGATTTTCTTATGTTTAATTCCCATTTCGTCGGGGCATTACCAGCTGGCCATGTTGACGGACACCGTTGCGGCTATAGGTTTGAGATCCCTCCCAATATTGGATCCATTATATATTATAGACCATGAACGTGGTCGATGTATATCATGCGCGACTATCGCCCATTGAAATGGTCGTTCCTTGTATGTTCATACCATGTCATACCCTCTTACGTTACCTCCTTTTGTGCGACCATTTGTCACAATCAAGGAAACATTGGATTTTAAGGTATCCTCTCATAATTACCCACCGTTAAACCAACATAGTCGCTATAGAAAATAATCCTTTTTAACGGGCAGCTATATGTAAAATCACCAGAGGGTATATAAAATATTTACATGTATGTAATACATCTTGAACATAGTTTCTGAGGTTCATCCAATGTTCAACTTCAGGATTTCAATCGGCTACATCATGGATGCCCACCCACCATCATCGTGCCATTCCTAATTGCGGGAACGTCCAAGTACGATTTGACTGATGGAACTCATTTTTTCATGTTTGCAGATCTCACCCAGGCATTCTTTGCCATGTTTTTTCTGAGTTTCCAGGAATATATAGATTTAATAATTTAAATAATAGATCCAGACTGCCAACTTGTCTATGAATGTTGGGTTACTATAGATCCCCAAAATTTACTATAGATTTGGGGATCTTGACCTTCTTAGGTTTACTAGTGATTTCAATTGTTTTTTTGTTGCTAAATCATAGAATAGTGATTCAATTGCACCTGCGCACTGGCACTGGACCAGCTCCCGGATCATTAAAAAACAGCTCAGGGATTAAAAAGAAACAGGGTCGACATTGTTATTGATGAGTGACTGCATCTTGTAAATGTCCATATTGTTCGTTTATATCCCAAAAAAACACAGTGAAGGTTGCGAATTCATCCAACCAAACTCTGGTTTTTTCAATCATGGCACTTGAAAATCCACCATTTTCAATAGGTAAATCAACTATAAATGGGCCATTTTCAATAGCAAACTGTTAAATTACCGGAGGGTATTATGTGTCCATTAACACCTCCATAAAAATAGGGGAATTCCCAGTGAGCCATGTTTGATGACACCGTTGCGGGTGATTCCAAATACGAATGACCACTTCCGTCACTTCCGTCAAGGCGCTTGCCACTAGCCTGGCTGATATCCCCGTTGATACTGACCGTTCCGGTGGCCGTAGAAAAGGTTTTTACAGTTCCTGCGCAGGAAAGGGTGGTGAAGTGGCTAAACCTGGATGGGCAGCAGTGCACATTGAGCTGGGTAGTATCTACCTTCCAGTAAGCAAACATACTAGTAGCTAGGGAAATCATAACCTTTTATAAAACATTTATAGAGCAAAAATAAAAGTATATGAAAGGTTCGTTTTGCGTAGCTATGTTGAACTACCAAAGGCTACTCGTCAGCCAAGACTAAGAGCATAAAACCTACCCTTCGGTGTCATCAAACATGGCTGGCTGGACAATCCTCCATTGATGGGGGTTATAGCTGGGAAAATCTTCGAAGTGAATGGGTCGTTTTCCATTGCCATGTTTGATTACAGGAGGGTACTTGAAATTCCTAATTGGTGGTTTCAACCCCCCTGAAAAATATTAGTCAGATTGGAACATCATCCCAACTATTGGGGAAAATAAAAAATGTTCCAAACCACCAACCAGATTCAATCAAAGCAGTGACATTCGGGCCTCGCTGCTGAAAAGACAAAAAAAAGGCACCAGAATATGACAATCATGTTAACTATCTTTGAAAAGCGAAGCACTGCACGATCTCACTTTGCCAGGGGACTAATTATCGTCTTCACGGTGCCATATGCCAAGCAACACATGCATACAATCCCTGTAGGAAACGGCAATGTGTCTCAACAAAAAAGGTGAAGTTTATCTCAGAATTCCGTCATGCATCATTGGTCCACGTTCTGTCTCATATGTGATAGCATCCTTGCAGGAAACAGAAATGCTATGTTTCCGCACAACTAGATGAATCAGCTCGCAGTGTAATGTTCTTAACAAGCGTTAACCATCGGATCTTTTTTGGACCTAGTCTTGTGACGCACGATGAACCAGCGGAACTTGCTGTGGGAAAAAATGGCCGTTGTCACCAAAGATTCTGCGCACTTTACCACATGACCCTCCAACTTCTGGAGGTCGTTGCCTCACAGCGAAGCCCAGTCTCCACATCTTCTGGGAAAGCCAATGCCATAGATCTATCATTTGGGGATGCTTTCTACATGTTTCTACCATTTTTTCAATGGCCATGACTCAGGAACCGAAACAAATTGGAGGTACCTACCATATATAAGGCCTATTTTTCAGGCCTATGTAAGGGAATATCCCAGCAAAATATGGCCTTATATGGTACAGTACCTCCATGTTAGGATCCTGGATTTCCCATTGATTTTTTAAGTGATCTTGGGGATGGTCAACATGGCACCGGCGAACTGCCACAGTCATTGGATGAGGAACTGCGGCTTGGCATCGCTGCCCCCATCTCTGCCGGGAAAAGGTGCCCCCAGTTGTTGTGTCTTCTCCAAGTCTCATCGGAGTCATCCGTTCCGGCGACTCCAACAATAAATATCAGGTTTTATCATATGGGTGTGTCTGAAAATAGTGTACCCCTAAACCCACTGGTTAATGATCATTATCCCTATTAAATGGCTATTTCATTGGGAATATACCCTATTTTCAGACAAACCCATATATTGCTTCTACCAGTCTGCATTCTAGAATGATTAACATTGATTAACCCATGTTCTCCCCCAATCGCTGGGCATCTAATATGGGTTGAACATGGATGGGAAAATGCGGTGTCTGACTGGACGGGTAGCCCCTTAAATTCATCCAAGCCTCAAAAAGCATTTGAGTACAGGAAGGGGCCACCTAGTTCGTTGTAAGTTGGTTTATACATGTTTATAATTACCGTGTTAATCCGTTTTACAATCCCATCTATGGTAAATTAACATAGCTATTGAACATGGCAATTTATAGTTGATTTACCCATTGACATGGTGATTGAACATGCATTTTCCATATTTTTCCATAGTTATGTGAGTTTTACAACAAAAACCCAACAGTTCACCAAGTGAGCAGTGTTCCACACCCCGAAATGTCATTCCATTCAATCCTGGTTAGTTAAGAATGGGATTCCCTGTTCTTGGGTTATTATTATCCCCATTATATGAAGGGTAGTATAATCCCCGAACTAATCATCACCCATTATTGATTAACTATATAAATACTACATATCTCCATATTCTTGATGGTTAAAACCTTCGTAATTTGATGATACTCATCAAGCAACAGGGCTTTTGAACACTGCTCAAGTTCCAAGTGCATCAGGCGATCGGCGATCCCATGCTGAAAACAAACCGCGGTCCATCGCCATCATCGGCTTGGGCGAAGGCGCCGTTCACCGTCAGGGATGTGGATTCGCCATTGCCTAACGATGGGATCTCCGATCTGCTAAGTGGATAGAGAATCGAGATATCATGGGGATATCATGGGGTTATAACTGGATATTTTTGCTATCATGAATCATAATCATAAAAATATATGTGAAAAAACAATCATTAATATAATCATATGCCATCAAAGACAATCGTATATTAAAAACCTGGGGAAATTGAAACATTAACCCCAATCCCAAGCATCATTCCAGGCTTCGGTCGCAGGGTTTGGTCGCAATTTTTTACCCAATTTCCAGCATCAAGTGGATTAAAGGATAACTACTGGATTATTAGTGGGAAGTTGCAGGAAAAGCGATTAAACTATCAATGGATTCCCATTTCACACGGAATTCATTGGATAATCAATGGATAACGTATAGAAACGGGCATGAAAATCCAATGGGCTACAAGATCAGCCATTGACAATCAATCATAAATGTCTGAATGCATCACTCTTATATGTGATTGAAACCCAATGTGTTTTTATTTTTCGAAGGGAAGAATCTCTGGTCATCTCACAACTATGGCCTGATGTCCACATGAAATCTTCATGAAAAATCCCTATGAAATCCCTGTTTCCACCATTGCAAGGCCCAAAAAAGTCCTATCCCCATCAAATCTAAGGTGATGTCTCCAAAAATTCCAGCATGACAGGCCGAGAAAAATCATGTTATCCCCATTAAATCTCCATGATATCCCCCAAAAAAAAATCTTATTCCCATGAAATCCACCCATTAAATCATATCCCTGCCGCATTTTTTGGGAGTTGAACCGCACAAATTGGGTAGCATATTCTCTTCAGCCCTACTGGATCCCCAGCGGGAAAGTACCCTCGGCTAATTGAACATAGCTACTGAAAATGGCCATTTATAGTTGATTTACCCATGAAAAATGACCATTTTCCATAGCGAACTGTTGAATTACCAGACGGTAACCCCTCTAAAATCCCCAAATCGCGACAAATAGGTTGTATAAACCATTCCCAGTCATGGGTGGTTTATCATTGTTTTACCCACACTATGAGTGGATGTAACTGAAAAATGATGGTTGATCGAGGATTAGTTCATAGTAGTGCATTAATATTAGTACATTATTCATCTATATTCCTCACATTGATATGGCATTGTTTTACCCACATTACAGTGCCAATCTTAGACACCCTGCCAAAAAAAAAAATCTTTGCCGGTGAACGTAGATAATCGCATTGCCACCAAAAGGCTAAAGGATTAAACTACCCATCTAAGATTGACCTAGTAACCCCTATATATATGGGGGTTGATCAAAACATAGTTGCCGGTGTGTTATTAGAAATGACCTTGCGCCCGCCCTTGCGCTTCCTTGCGCTCTTCAGGGTTTTTTTGTGTTCCATTACATAGATTAAAATATGTATTTAAGAATTGATTGCCGCAAAAAGTTGCTCAATTCAAGGAGGTGTTCACTGATCCAGTACGCTGTGCAACACAGACTTTTTTAGCATTCGGAAGCAAAATCTGATGATTCGGAGCTCGAATTCTCAGAAGTTGAAGATTCTGAGGAGCTCTACCTACAGAGGAAATTTGATTCCCAAAACGGCCCTTTTGAGCCAGAAAGAAGCTTTACGGGGATCAAATTTCAAGAGGTATTATGGTAGAAGGAGAGTGTATACACATAGAAGGTTTGATTCCCAAAACGGCCATTTCGAGCTAAAAAGCAGCTTTACGGGAATCAAATTTCAAGAGGTATTGTAGAAGGCAAATATATACACATAGGAAATTGTGATTCCCAAAACGGCCCTTTGGAGCTGAAAAGCAGCTTTACGGGAATCAAATTTCAAGAGGTATGGTAGAAGCAGAATGTATACACAATTATACACTTATAAAATTTGATTCCCAAAACGACCCTTTCGAGCCAGAAAGCAGCTTTACGGGAATCAAATTTCAAGAGGTATGGTAGAAGCAGAGTGTATACACAATTATACACTTATAAAATTTGATTCCCAAAACGGCCCTTTCGAGCCGAAAAGCAGCTTTACGGG
>Ga0126342_10007541_pt1 | contig 19450 bp, 18 predicted proteins | sample Cyp1metagenome_FD_92528 | JGI IMG/M metagenome (GOLD analysis project Ga0126342, IMG submission 92528) | Coral microbial communities from Lord Howe Island, Old Settlement Bay, Australia - Cyphastrea 1 metagenome | ecosystem: Host-associated > Invertebrates > Cnidaria > Coral ... | reverse complement strand
TTATACTAAATTGTATTGTATTGTATTGTATTGTATTAAAAAATAATAATTCAATAGCATAAAATCAAATACTATGATATAATAAAATATAATATATAATATATTAAAATATAATATAATATAATATAATATAATATAATAAATTATAATATAATATAATATAATGAAGTATAGTATAGTATAATATGTCAAAATATATAATAATAATATAATAATTCAAACATCCAATATAATATAATATAATATAATAAACTATTATATAATACAACATAAGATAAAATAAGATAAGATAATATATATTGGACAATCCGCCCATAATGAGTTTCCGAGTAGAACCTGCATGTATGAACATTTCGCTTGCCACGTAGATTACCGGAGGGATCCGGAGGGTATATATATATAATTATACATACAAACACGTTCCATCAACAACCTAATAATTGCCACCCAAAAAACCTCAAACCGGATGAATTGGTGAAACAGGCCGCCGCTGAGTTACATGGCAACGATCGCCCCCTAGACTGTGATTCTCTTGTTCGATCCCAAAAATCGTGGCTGAGAATTACCCAGTAACCATTCACCAATACTTTCCCAGAATTTTGCTTGTTTCAACGCGTCTTTTAACCAACATGGATGATGGATGGGGGTTGAGTCAACCCAAACTGGTGATTTTTCACACATGATCGTCTTTTCTCAGCTCAAGGGACATCTACAAACTCCTGAAATTGGAAAACTTCCAGCTAAACAATTGTGCATCGGCATGGGTCAAAATTGGATACCCCAATCATTGGATGGTTAACACTAAGCTAGATTAAAAATCTGTGGTCCCCTTAAGTCTTTCATTTTGATCCACACCCACATTTCTGTCAACCCTCCACTTCCCTCTCATTAATAAATACCACGCCACCCAAATCTTCCAAGCGCTCCACAATCTTCGCGGCGTCCCGTGCCTCTGTCAACGATGCCTCCAGGAGTATACGGGAGCGGTCTGGGAATAGGGGTCACATTAGTCCCATCATTAGGGGTCACGATAAATTCCACTATTGCACAATGTATTTCTATATATCAATGATACCAATGGCTGCACCTAAAAACAACCCAAGGTTTGGTTTGTTTCTCAGAAACAAGATGCAGCCCACGAACCCGAATGCAGTCACGTAAAACAGCCTTATGAAAAGTTATTTGAACAGTCTTGTACATTCTTCCCCTGTTACCGAACCAGTGCACTGTAGAAACTGTGGAATGTGGAAGGAGGTGGAGTGCAAAGCGTGGAGCGTGAAGAAAATGCAGTGTTGAGTGGGGAATGTAGTGTAAAGTGGGGATTGTGGAGTGTGGAGTGTAAAGTGAGGAGTGCAAAGTGTACAGTGTAAAGTGCAGAGTGTACAGTGTGGAGTGTGAGTGTAAAGTGTAAAGTGTGGAGTGTAAAGTGTAAAGTGTGGAGTTTAAAGTGTAAAGTATAAAGTGTGGAATGTGAGGTGTAAAGTGTGGAGTGTAAGGTGTAGAGTGTAAAGTGTGGAGTGTAACGTGTACAGTGTAAAGTGTGGAGTGTGAAGTGTAAAGTGTAGAGCGTGGAGTGTGAAGTGTAAAGTGTAAAGTGTGGAGTGTAAAGTGTAAAGTGTGGAGTGTAAAGTGTAAAGTGAAAAGTGTGGAGTGTAAGGTGTAAAGTGTAGAGTGTGGAGTGTAAGGTGTAGAGTGTAAAGTGTGGAGTGTGAAGTGTAGAGTGTAAAATGTAAAGTGCGGAGTGTAAGGTGTAAAGTGTAAAGTGTGGAGTGTCAGGTGTAGAGTGTAAAGTGTGGAGCCTAAGGTGTAAAGTGTAAAGTGTTGAGTGTAAGGTGTAGAGTGTAAAGTGTAAAGTGAGGAGTGTAAAGTGTGGAGTGTAAAGTGTGGAGTGTAGTGTAGAGTGTGCAGTGTGGAGTGTAAAGTGTAAAGGGTGGAGTGTGAAGTGTAGAGTGTAAAGTGTGGAGTGTAAAGTGTGGAGTGTGGAGTGTAGAGTGTGGAGTGTAAAGTGTAGAGTGTAAAGTGTAAAGTGCGGAGTGTAAAGTGTAAAGTGTAGAGTGTGGAGTGTAAAGTGCATGCGGAGTGTAAACAGTGGAGTGTGGAGTGTGCAGCGTAAAGTGTAGAGTGTAAAGTGTAGAGCGCGCAGTGAAAAGTATGGAGTGTAAAGTCTGAAGTGTAGAGTGTGGAATCACGCAGCCCAGACAGTGCGATTCGCAAAAAAAAAACACGCAACACGATGCGTCTAAAGCGGTGTGCCTGCCACGAAAATGACGATGGAGGTCTCCAAAGTGCTGCGCCTGCCACGAAAAATGTAACTCATCTTCTGAAAACGACGCCAAAGTCTTGTGCCTGTGACACCAAACGACGACACGTTTTCAAACACGCGAGGACGTCACGAAGTGCCACGCCTGCCACGCAAAACAACATTGGAACCTGTTTGAAAACCATCCAAAATGAGAGGTTTTGCAGCTTCCCCCAAAGACAGTAGAAGAAAACAAGAGAATTGAGACGAGACATGTTGTTGCCTCAAAACGAGCGTTTTGTGCGAGACTTCCTCACATTTTCATGCTTTGTAACTCCAAAATCGACGTTTTCCTGCGAGTTTTCTCATGAAGCTCAAAATTTTCTATATGTTGCGTGCGAAGCTTCACATCTCACAAAATACCACGCCTGCCGCGGAATTTGCATGTTGTCGCCACTTGACGCCGCCCTGACAATTCGATTCGCAAAAGCACGCAACACGACACGTCTGAAGTGCTGCGCCTGCCACCAAACTGACGATGGAGGTCTCCAAAGTGCTGCCCGTGCCACGAAAAATGCAACTCATCTTCTGAAAACGATGCGAAAGTATTGCGCCTACCGCCCAAAACGACTTTCGACACGTTATCAAACATGTTGGAATGTCACAACGTGCCACGCCTGCCACGCAAAACGAAGCTAAGCGACATTTGGATACATTTGGGACCTCCAGAAGTGACCCCTTTTGCAGAACTCGCCGTAGGCACGGCCATAGCGACCTCGTGCGGACGGTTGAGAACGGCTGCGGACGGTTGCGAACACACCCTCAACCCCCAGACCCCCAGAGTGAAACGGGAACCCTTGCTACGCATTCGGGAAAACATCGCTTACTTCAGCAATGTTGATTGAGGCGAAATAAAGAAGGGTGATGGGGATGGGGAGCACACGAATTAATTTAATCGCCTCCAGACCCACATGAACGAAGCAGAAGGACTCACCTTCTAACCCCCCAGTGGGAGCAACTGCTTCCCATGAAAGGGACTTTCACAAAAACCTCATTTTTCGTGTCTTTTTTTTTGAAATGCCAGCGGCCCTTCCAAGTCAGCTGAGATGCTGTATTTGCCCCGGCCGCTTCCAAATCAGCCCCACCCCGGTGGTGCAGCATCCTCTGAGCTCTCGCGAGTAGTGTGGCTCGATCACCCTCCTGAGGGCGTTGGTCCACTGTTCGGCTCTCCGGCTATGCCTAATCGGCTTTATGGACGCATTAGAGCATCGATTATGAACGCATTAGAGCATTGATTCGCTCAAACCTGGGTGTTGAACTTTGTCCCTGGATGATGGTTGAGTTACATGGACGTCTCATGTCAAGACACGTGCAAAGGGCACACAAGGTACGGCTGATGAGACAGATGGCACTGCCAAATGGAGGAGTTGGCTCCTGTATTTCTTGTCGACTTTTATGTTCTGGAATTCCTTGCAATCTGCCAGATCCGCTCTCTGATGTCACCTATCGTACCAGAGCCGCAAGGGTTGGTGAATCACAGCTCACCAGACTGGTTCTGCCATTCCGACCGCGATTTTTAATGGCAAATGAAGTCCTGTAGGATCTGCGAAAGGGTGACCATCCCAAGTCAAATGTTGTGGATCGTCAGGGCTGGAAGTGTCAAGCAAATGTATTGAGTTTCAGATATAATATTCAAAATCTGTTGATTTTTCAGGTGTAGTCAACTGTTGAATTTTCAAACCGAAAGTAACTTAACATCTCAAAATTACGAAGCCATCTCAGTCAACACACCGGAGCACCGGTGCCCGCAGTTCCACGTGCTGTCGCTTCTCAAAGTCTCTCCGCTTTCGTCGGACCTGGGGGTGCTGAATGGCAGGTGGCAGGGCCATGGCAGGGCCAGAGCTCATACAAAAAACCCAATGGCTGGCTGGTGGCAATCCCGAAAATCTTGATAGATTTAGATCACAATAAGTGGTACACATGGAAATACAAACTTTGAAGGTCAAGAAGCATCAATGGGATACAATAAATGTAAATATGATGAAAACACGATGTGTATAGATATGATGTAAATATGATGGAAACATCATGTAGTTAAACATGATGTAGTTAAACATGATGTAAATATAATATGTGTATCTGACACATGTTCATCTCGTGTTGCTCTCAAGGTGTATTCCCACCCGCAAAGGCCTCGAGCAATTTGGCCTTGGCTGCTGCAGATTCCCGGAGCTCATGGTCTATCAGCTGCCTGTCGGTGGACCATGAAACGTGGGTGGAAAATCACCCATTTATAACATGGGCTATGAACGAATAATGGGGATAAATAGATGATATTCATGATATTCCTATACCTACAAACTTCTAGATGATAAAAACCTATACCTATAAATCTGCAACTATAAACCTCCATTTCTTTGCGGGGCTTTTCAGTTGCCATATGACTGGAGGGCACCTCCCATCCCTAGCACCTGGTGGTTTCCACTTCTGCCCGCACCTGCGTGGCTGTCACGGGCGAATTTGGGGAGCTTACCCCAAGACATTGCATGAGGAAACCACCAGGAAAAGGGGCTCCAAATTCCCAAATTCCCAGATTCTTACGAGATGATTACGAGACAATCATCATGAAATTACGGTGATGATTGTTTTTGGATTTTGGGGGTTCAAAGCGGATCTCTGGCTTGCCGCACGTTAGCACTGCCCCGCTCACGCAATTTTTCACATCTTCAATAGCCTGTGGTAACGCTAATGTGCCAATGAGACTCTACTAGTCCTTGCCCCTAATACTACGCCAGGCCCCCCGCTCCTAACAATAAACACCTGGAGGAATTTTTACTATTAGGGGGTATTTAGTATTAGGGCGGGAAGCTTCCCCCTAATACTGAATTTGACACCTAAAGGGAACAAATTATTTTTTTCAAAATCGATTAAATTTCTTTTTGGAATCTTATTTGCATATTGCCAAAAATCGGATTTTGAAGCCTTGCCCCAATATTGAATTAAATGCCTTAATAAAAAAAAACAAGATGCAGCCCACGAACCCGAATGCAGTCACGTAGAACACTTTTGGAAAGTAAGGTGTAGGGTCTGGAGTTTGGAGTGTGAAGTGTGGAGTGTAGAGTGTGGAGTGTGCAGTGTAGAGTGTGGAGTGTAAAGTGTAGAGTCTAAAGTGTAGAGTGTAAAGTGTGGAATGTAAAGTGCGGAGTGTAAAGTGTAAAGTGTAAAGTGTGGAGTGTAAAGTGTAGAGTATGGAATGTGCAGTGTAGAGTGTGGAGTGTAGAGTATGGAGTGTTGAGTGTGGAGGGTGACGTGTAAAGTGTGGAGTGTAGAGTGTGGAGTGGAGAGTGTGGAGTGTAGAGTGCGGAGTGTAAACTGTAAGGTGTAAAGTGTGGAGTGTAAGGTGTAGAGTGTAAAGTGTAAAGTGTGGAGTGTAAAGTGTGGAGTGTATGTGTAAAGTGTAGAGTGTACAGTGCAAAGTGTAAAGTGCAAAGTGTGGAGTGTGAAGTGACTGTGGAGTGTGGAGTGTGGAGCGTGGAGTGTGGAGTGTGGGGTGTAAACTAAGGAGTGTGTAAAGTGTAGAGTGTTGAGTGTAGAGTGTGGGGTGTAGAGTGTGGAGTGTAGAGTATGGAGCGTTGAGTGTGGAGGGTGATGTGTAAAGTGTGGAGTGCAGAGTGTGGAGTGTGGAGTGGAGAGTGTGGAGTGTAGAGTGTGGAGTGTAAACTGTAAGGTGTAAAGTGTGGAGTGTAAGGTGTAGAGTGTAAAGTGTAAAGTGTGGAGTGTAAAGTGTGGAGTGTAAAGTGTGGAGTGTAAAGTGTGGAGTGTAAAGTGTGGAGTGTAAGGTGTAGAGTGTAAAGTGTAAAGTGTGGAGTGTAAAGTGTGGAGTGTAAAGTGTGGAGTGTAAAGTGTGGAGTGTAAAGTGTAGAGTGTAAAGTGCAAAGTGTAAAGTGCAAAGTGTGGAGTGTGAAGTGACTGTGGAGTGTGGAGTGTGGAGTGTGGAGTGTGGAGTGTGGGGTGTAAAGTAAGGAGTGTGGAGTGTAAAGTGTGGAGTGTGGAGTGTGGAGCGGGTAAAGTGTAGAGCGTGGAGTGTAGAGCGTGGAGTGTGGAGTGTAAAGTGTGGAGTGTACAGTGTAGAGTGTGAAATGTGGAGTGTAAAGTGTGGAGTGTGTAAAGTGTAGAGTGTTGAGTGTAGAGTGTGGAGTGTAGAGTGTGGAGTGCGAAGTGTAAATTGTAACGTGTGGAGTGTGGAGTGTAGAGTGTGGAGTGTAGAGCACGCAATGCGACACGTTTGAAGTGCCGCGCCTGCAACGCGAAATGGCGACAGAGATCTCCAAAATGCTGCGCCTGCCACGAAAACTGCAACTCATCTTGTCAAAACGACGCAAAAGTATTGCGCCTGCCGCCCAAAACTGCTTTCGACACGTTATCAAACAGGTTGGAATGTCACGAAGTGCCGCGCCTGCCACGCAAAACGACATGACAACCTGCCTGAAAACCTTCGAAAAGGATATGTTTTGCAGCTTCCCTCATAGACACGGCGCTCCACAGGAAATAGCAATTTGCAACCTTTCTCCGCCAGTATGGCCTGCGATACCCACAGGAAATAGCTTTTTCCTGAATTTCGCAAAGGAAACTTGACACTTGGTGGGGTCCGTTTTCCGGGGCGAACCCAAGTGGAAAATTTCCATTCAGAACCCTTTTCATCTTGAGAACCCTTTTATCAAGAAGAAGTGCTAAGTTGGACCATCCGAATGAAGCGGGGTGTGTTTTTGCCAAAACATTTTGCCAATTTGCCAAAAGCAAGGGCACCAAGGGTCACTGAACAATTTCAATCCGCAAAATCACTGAGCAAGGCACCAAAACCAGAAGAGACAAGTCGCAAATTGTTAACAGGAAAACCAGAGACTCGAGACGAGACACGTGGGCGCATCAAAACGAGCATTTCGTGCGAGACGTCCTCCAATTTTGACACTTTGTAGCATCAAAATCGACGTTTTCCTACGAGTTTCCTCACGAACCCGAAATTTTGCTACATCAAAATCGATGTTTCGTGCGAGGCTTCCGTCAATTTTCAGCACATCTCGCAAAATGCCACGCCTGCCACGGAACCTGCACCCTGTTGCCACTTGACGCAGTCCTGCCAATGCGATTGCAAAAACACGCCACCCGACACGTCTAAAGCACCGCACCTGCCACGCAAAATGACGATGGACACATCCAAAGTGCTGCGCCTGCAACGAAAACTGCAACGCATCTTCGGAAAACGTCGCAAAAGCATTGCGCCTGCCACACAAAACGACTTTCGACGCGTTACAAAACACGTTTGAATGTCACGAAGTGCCACGCCTGCCACGCGAAACGAAGCAACGAGACGTTTGAAACCTCCAAAAATGATCCCTTCTGCAGAACTTATCATAGGCACGGCCATACGGGGATCGCGCGGACGGTTGCGGACGGTTGCGAATGTAAACGCTACCTCGAGCGAACACGCCCTCAGCCCCCAGACCCCCAGAGTGAAACGGGAACCCTTGCTACGCATTCGGGAATAACATGTTCTCTTTCAAAATCGATCAAACTATATAAAGCAACCTTTTAAAATCTAATCGGCATATATATATAATATTATATGTATATATTGCCAAATATGGGATTTTGATACTTTCCCCCTAATATTTTACTTAAAACCTAAAGAAAGAAACTACTTTTTTTTAAAGGACGAAAGCTAATTGAAAAAACCCCCGGTGTTGACTAGTTTTACTATTAGTGGGTGAAACCCTCAAGAGGATTCAAAAGGGAGATTATTCTTGAATCGTTTTCTAAAGGGGAATGGGGTGTTGATCATCCGGTTTTTGGGAGATCGGCCAAGATGGACCCATATCCATACACGCAATTGTTCAATGTAGGCCCTGGTTTGTAGCAATGCAGCTACCTCAACCCAACATACCCGTGTGATGCGTCAAAATTTGGGGTCCCTAAATGATGGTTCATAAACATGTCTGTCAGTTAGACATCCATTTGTAGGAAATAGCGCATGCCCAAAAACTCGTAAATACGAATTAAATACACCTTGGAAATCATGTACACTTTTCTATTGAAAATCACAATGATTGAAGTTCGCCCAGCTACTTCTCACCATACCAAACTCCAAAAAGATCCAAAAAGATAGAGAAGTGATGGGACAGGTTTTTCCTCCCATCATTTCCAGGATTCCAACTTTTCTATCCCTTTGAGGTCGCTATAATTGCATCATATATATAAATAAATATATGTATACAATTATACTCGCCATCTCAAAAACATCCCGGCAGGTGGGAAACCGCGCTAGCAGTTAAGCAGGTTTTGAAAAAAACTCTCTTGGCGCCGTGGCCCCGTACACATTTTAAGATCAACATTGCCCTAGCATTTCCCGGGGAAAATAAAGTCACTTTGAAGGAATGACGTGGTATTTACAGGGTTTTGTGCCCCTGGGATAATGGTCGCTTTTTACTTCTGCTCTGGACGTCTCACTTTTCCAAGAGTTTGCTTAGAGCGTGACCGGTGAGACCCATGAAGTCTTTGCAATTTCCATGGTGCCATCGCCACTGCCAAAGTCGAATTCCTTGAAGCAACTGAGGGTTAAATTAACAGCCCCATCTTTGCGTGTGCTCCAAGAAGCTGACACTGCACCTTTGGAGATTTTCCACATACCATCGATGCCACCGGTGTGCACAAGCAATGTACATCTCAACGTGTTATGAATCTGAGACACAGAATATTCACATCTAAGGGTGGAAACCGCGTGTGACAGAGAAAGTAATATCATATATGAATATATACATATAAATATAAATATAAATAAATAAATAAATATAAATAAATAAATATATATATTAAATATATATATAAAATACATATCTATTCGCATGCTTGATATAAGGTAATAGCCACCCCACCCAAATCCCAACCAAGGATGTAGCAGCAGCGTTGCATCCCATGTGTATGCAAGTCACATGAACGTTATTATCCCACCCCACCACACCACATCCCACCCCACCCCATCCCACCCAAACCCCAACCAATGACGTAGCAGCAGCGTAGCATCAGGTGTGTATGCAAGTCACATGCACGTTATTACCCCACCCCACCCAAACCCCAACCAATGACGTAGCAGCAGCGTAGCATCACGTGTGTATGCAAGTCACATGAACGTTATTACCCCACCCCACCCCACCCAAACCCCATATTGAAAAAGTAGCGCGACTACATGCGCGGTTTTCCACCCGCTAGCAAAAACATGTTTTGTGGTCCCTGTGTGCCCATGTCCTCCACATGTAGCTCTGCAGGATATGCATTTGGCCCACTAACCAACCAAACCCAAAACAACACATACCCAGGGAAGAAGCCATCTTGAAATTTCACTTTAGGCCAAATACATTATATCTGGGTAACCTTTCATAATTGACCTGAAAAGTTCGGCTTTATTTGAGACAATTCCCCTTACCCCCACCATGATTCCAGGGTCACAGTGATATTCCAATTTTGTCGATGTTGGGGACTGCCGATATGCCACGGCACAGGGCCTTGGCCAAACGCCCTTGCAGCTCTACCGCGACTTGCAGTTCAGAGGCAAGCTCCTGCCTAGCGCGCTCGGCACAGATATAGAAACAAATGTGATATGAGTTCATATGAGTTCATATACAATAACTACATTTAAATATACGGACTTTTAAATATACGAACAGGTATTTTAGACTACCTCCGGGAAGGTTTTCCTTGGCCCGCCCGGCAATTTAAACATATGAAATCTAATTCATTTAAACATACGGTAGCTACATTTAAATATACGAATTGGTATTTCATAGTACCTCTGGGGCCTCGCGGTCTGGCCCGCCCTCCATTTATTTAAATGTCGTTACCGTATGTTCATAAGGTCAAAACGTGTCGAAATGGATGGTATATGGGTGTATATGGGGGTTTCTTAGAATGGGGGATCCTCTAACCATGGGAGTTTCAATACTAAAATGGTCGTTCATGACTTCGATGATTTGGGGGTACCCCAATTTTAGGAAATCTACATATTTGTTATTATTTGTTCATCTAGTCCAAAATGAAAATCCCCAGAATGGGTATGTAAATCACTGTTGCTGGGTTGATGACCAATTCACCCTACGTTTGTACTTGGGATTTCACCTGGCCAGGGCTGGAACGCACGAATGGCGTTGTTTCCGCCCAGCATAGTGAAAGCGAACTATGAATTATTTCCAGATATATCCAGATATATAACCTGAGTATCTGGAACTAATTCACTAATCAGAATTAAAGCCATTTTGGAATAGTTGCCCCCTTTTCCAGTGCCATTGGGTTTCAGGGGTGGGACCTTTGCCGTCCTGAGTGCTCTGGTCCTTTGTCGAGCTTCACTAAGTTTGGAGCCAAGTTGCTCCTACGGATTTCGACGATTGGGAGGATAGAAATGTGGACATGCTCCAAAATGGCGTATGTGATCGGATGTGTATTAGTATACGTAAATATGTACACACATACATGTATGTTATATAATGTTATATACAATCACATCAGTATACACATTATATTATTATGATGGACAAAAATTGCACTTTTCGAGAAGACAAATAGCTACCCCTGGATTTTAGGGGCACACCATTTTTCAACGAAGATATCAATGACACGAATTTCAGGCGGCCCAGGCTAACTCTTGGCATCTCCTGATATCTAGACCTGATCGTCCATTTGAGTCTGGTTGGTGAAGCAATATCAGTTCAATATCCCTATTTTGTCCTACAATTATCCCCGAGATAAACCGTGTAACTATTAGCCACCAACATCACATCACCATCACACAACATAACAGCGGTAATGGCGCCACACGCCTCCTTGCAATCTGCCATCTCGGCCATGCATCACAGGGACGGATCTGCAGGAAAACTAAGGCAAATGGAGGCACTGTGCTATACTTCAAAACCAGGAAACATCTACCACATATACATATGTTGCCCGTATCTATTTGTATAACTCATATATATATATATATAATGTAGATGTGCTACACCTTATACCCTTTTCTTACCACGAAACATGGATATTTAGTTTCGAAAAAGCTATTTAACCTACATAACTTGTGTGTTGCCTGATTCGAAACATCCATAACTTGCCATTTTGGCATTTTGTTGAGACCAGAATTTCTCAAAACTTGCAGGACACCTCAAATTGGAGATGTTGGGGATGTCAAATCTGAGCCTGACAGCGGCAGATCCCAAAAATGATTCGCGTAGCCCAATTGGGCCACTCATTTTGGACGAAGATTACGATCAACCACAGGGTTTTCTTGGGTACCCGACTGCACAGACAAACCCATCTTATTCATTCTTATTCCATTTAGATCCATTTAGAATTTGATTCAAACATGCTTTGGAATGCTTTGGATGGCAATCTTCCTCCTTTCGTTGGGGCTTTTTCCTTGCTGTGTGGAAGCTCAAATAATGAACGACATAACCGCGATCTGCGCACTCAGTTTTTCCTACTGGTTTTTGGTCTCTGAAATGTTTCTGGCGGGGTCCCAGGCCAGGTTGGTCATCTCAAACAAATCTGGCTGGTAAGTTTCCGTTTCCATCGTTTCCTAGGGTTCTCCATTTCTGGGTCTCTACAACATTCTATAACCTATAGCCATAGCTATTGACCACTAGGAACTGGGACGATCATCCAGGGTGAACCAAGCAGCGTCCTACGGTGAAACAGCCGTCCTATCTGCCAACGCATGGCTCTTTTGTCTGCCGTTTCGTCTTGAAACGACGGTGTTTGTGATATCTCCGGTGCAATATGATGACACTTGCCCATTGCTGGCCTGGTCTCATGAAGACCTCTGTGCCTCTGTGCTTTAGGGAGGTCATCTTGGAACTCCACAATGGCATTGCTCGTGTTTTTCTTGTTACCGGCATCGCAATGTGCAAGGGCCTTCAGTCTAAGCGTTTCTTTTTACATCAGGCAGGGTATATATGTACAAGAGTGGGCCCCTACTAGTTCTGAGTCGCTTCAAGTCTTGTTTGCTAGTTTCGAACTCTGGCTGTTGAAGTGGTAGGAGTCCATCCCTGTTTCACACCCACACCGACAAAATCTCGAGGATCAGGTTCAAGCGAGGGAAAGTCATGCGCTGCCTCAGCTTGCAAGCTTCAGCATGATCATGGTCCCTCCAAAAGTGAGCCATGCAGGGTTCAACTTTGACCTCAAAGGGTACAGGTCAAACTTTAAAAATAACATCCGGTAAGCAAACATGGCTTGCTGCAAAATCCATCAGCAATAGTTCGATGGTTTTCCCAGCAAACTAAACCTCCATGGCTATCGTCAGGACACGAGATGAAGGCCGCCAAAAGAAGGGAACTCACCATCACCACCTCAGAAGCTAGCCAGACTGGGGTATTTGGATGCAATCACTTTAGATACTTCCCCCAAAAGAAACTGTAAAACATCTAATCAACTGATATCTTCAATATTTCAATGGGTGATGCGAAAACATCTTCTTCCCGCCATTGCCGAAGGTGACACTATATTTTTAGAACACAAATCTGAGATAAGGGGCTTTGTTGTTCAAGATGCATACTTCAATCCACAAACTTGTACGATATTTATCATTTTTTTTGGGAGCTTTGGCTGTATTGCTCTCGGCTCAGCCAAGGCCATGAGCATGTGGGATGCATAAACCACAACCATTGACAGGCATTCAAATGCGATCATTGGGATCATTGGGATCATTGGGATCATTGGGATTGGGTTCTGCAAGCATTTTCAATCCATTTTCTACTCCTTTTATGGTCACACTACCTTTCTTAGCACCATTTGCCTCCCAGATTGGGCCTCCAGATTTTCGCACTGGGCTCGGGGCGAAGGGACACATGGCAATCGTTACGATGATCAGCACGTCAGCTGTGCTGCCGCCTTGGCGAAAGATGATCAGAATTCATCCCATTCCCAGAGATTAAATACATGCGCCCCCAAAATGGATAGATCCAATACTAAAGGAGTATTTAAAATTTCACGTATATGACGTGTATGAATTGGACAGGATTTAATCTTGATTCTGCTGCTTAAGTGGCTATAATGCTTCGGGATCACCGGGGCCTCCTTGTGAAGGGGTTACCTATGGCTTCCCCGAGGGAAAAACAACACAGTCCATTACCCAACCAAGCCAATGTTTACAACCATAACATAAGACATTGATACATTGGCTTGGGAAATCGCGGTCGTTGACCGGCTTAACATCACATGCGGTTCTGCAATCGGACCAGGTTGGTTCACACATTTGGGGCTTTGGGTTGGGGCGGTGGTTTTTTTCCAACTCAGTTCGCCGGGCATCATTCCAAAACAGCCTTCAGCTGCAGGTGATCAACCGCATCCATAAAATTGCGCCATAGCCATCTTCCCAGCTTGTTGGGTGTTTCAAATCAACAAGAACATTAAGTAAAATGAGTTTGTAGATATGTATATATATATATATATTTCTCTCTATATATTTATATCCATATACCTATATCTCTATATATTAAAGACGTACAGTAAATATCCTTTGCCTACTTGCTTTTGGCGGTAAGGCGGTTGTTTCACTGCAAACTCGGTTGACCCATATCTTAGGCTGCAACCAGCGTCGCCAATGGAACTGCAGCGGCATGGGATAGGGTGGGTTGATCCATTTTGTACCATAATATATTGGCATGAGACCATATATCATATGATGGGGATAAAAAATGATGGGATTATGATATATGAGTCAAAATAAAATGGTGTTTTCTTGGGTCATCCACTTCAATGGATCATCCACGAGCGTCCCAGGAATCCTGGCTAAGTCTTTAAGTATTCCATACACAGCTGGCTTTAATCGTGGTTCTCAACCAATTTCTGAACTGGGATGAAGATGATGAACGCCCTAGGCCCTAGGTTCTTCCCTGCCAAGATTGGCTATGAAATCCTCAAAGAAAATCACCATCAGACTGGCCACTAGCAAAGCAACCTGGCAGTTGTAGATCCTGCTTATTGAGGCCAACTTAAACCCATGTTCGCCAATGTGCAAAAGAATCGACGGCGCTGATAAAAACACATTGATCTTATATAATCTTATATACATACACATATGTATATATACATATACATATACATATGCATATGCATATTTGTGTGCGTGTACATATCATGTCAATACACCTTTCAACCGAATTTCCCTTCGAGAATCAACCATACCGGGTTCGCAATGGGAACTTCCGCTGAGAGTTGGATAATTTTCCCCTTAAAACCTTCATTTTGGCTGAGGATTTCCCCATGATTTCCCGTGGGTTTTCCCATTGTTGGCCTCCATTTAAAGGGAATCTCATGGAATTTCACCTATTTTCCCATGATTTTCCCATGATTTTCCCATGATTTTCCCATGATTTTCCCATGATTTTCCCATGATTTTCCCATTCTCCTAGGGCAAAAACATAGACCTCCCATGCAGATCCCGCCTCGCCAGGAAGGCCGCACAGTGCTGATGCTCTCCCAGCTGTGCCAGGGCTAGAGGCGTGTGACCTGGGAATGGGAGCCATAGCACCTCTGGAAAATGGTGATGACTGGGATGGTTTATGTTATTATTGGGGGATATGGTGGATTGGGGAATTTTAGGCACTTCCCATAATTAGTAAGTTCCAATCCGCTTTTTTGCATCTATGCTATGAACACATGAAAATTTCAACCCGCTCGTGATGTTGCGTTGTTGCGATTCCCATAGTAGTTTCCAACCCGCTTTTGCATCTACGCCTATGAACATATGAAAATTTCGGCCGGCTCTGGGACTGGATATTTCGCAGTGTCAGGGAGACACGTGGTCTCGGCAGCCAAGGTTGCCACCATGATTCACCATCCAAATGGTAGTTGTTCGGTATTGGCAAATCCCATTATTCATCTGACATCCAATGACATCCACTATTCTCATCTATATATCATCCCATAATGTCACATTGTTCATTATTCATTATTTTTCATCATGATTCATCACCATAAACCAACTGGGTTACATAGTGATCATTCACCTGGGACCCAAAAACAGTTCCTGGGCTACACAACTTAAACCACTGTAACCCATCACCCAATCGTCCTGGAAACTTTGTTTACAGAACTGGGTCCTTTATTATTCATCTAAGATCCAGTATTATCATCTACTATCCCATAATGTCACATCATCATTATTGTCATCATAAAGCCATAAACCACCACTAAACCAACTGGGTATAACTGGGTTACACGACGTTACACGGTCCCTGGGTCCTCCAACCACTGGAATTGGCGTCCTCCAGGTTTGCTCTCGACTTCCCCAGGAGCCGTAAGATGTTCACATGGCCACCTAGGATATGCGAGAGCTCCATGGCCGAAACCCATACATTTGCAACGCGATACTATGTATATATAAATATATAATGTATATGTGTATGTGTACATATTATATCATATTATCAAAACATGCACATGTATCTGCAATATATATATATATTACATATACACATATATACACAATAACAATACACGTATACTACACACAACTTACGCCTCTGACTTCATGACTCGGAAAGCCACCTCTGAACTGCACACCTGAAACAACAATGTCAGCGAATGAAAAAAATGCAACATGAAAACAAATCCATCTAAGATCCCTTCAGCCGGTCATGGCTCCTGAGTATAATGAATATATGGTTTCGATTTCTGGAGCTTAATTTCTCTATGGTTTTGAATGAACCAGGATACACCCATGGGCCTTCTAGGGTCCTTGTTGTAATGGACAAATGTCATCCCGGACGAACAGAACTAAGTTGTTTGATTCTGAGTACGGTCTCCAGGCCCATCCCATGAGTCATGTCTCTATTACCATATGCGATTTCCAGGGTTTGCAATTCATCATCATCATCATCATCACCACCAGCATCCTCCTCATCCTCCTCAAATCATTTTTGAATTGCAATCATTGCAACAATATTTCATAGACATGGTAATCATGGTACCCCCATTTTTCATGGGAAAATCCACTATAAATGGCCATTTTCCATTGCTATGTTAGTTCACCAGAGGGTAACCCATTTTAGCGAAACAAGCAAGTGTAATGATGGTAATTGTATGTCATCGTCATCATTCTGCCATGGCACTTTCGGCGGCCGAGTGCGCTGGGGATGAGCCATCTGAGCGCTTCATGGTGGCATTCGCTTTGGCCTGGTTCGTCACCATAAAAACTTGTGGGAATTATAATGGATGGTGTTCCATTAAATCCATTAAACAACTATTGTTCCATTAAATCCATTAAATCCCATTATATGGTTTTCTTGATGGAATTTACTGGTGTTTAATGGGATTTGATGGATTTTAATGGTTGTGATATAACGGAGATATCCCCAACGATAGTGGGATGTTGATAAGTTGTGGGATGTAATGAGTGTAGTGTAGTCAAACATGGTTGGCAACGGGAATCCCCGAACCAAATGATATTTAAAATTTATATATGTATATATATATAATAATAACTTTAAAAACTATATATATAGTGTATACTGCATATATATATTATTTATGTGTATTCATGTATGTATGGGAAAATAATTGAACTAAACGGCATTGTCCAGCAACCAAATTATGTTTGATTACAGGAGGGCATTTAGGTTTTCTACATGTTTCTAGTATAGTATGCATGGTAGGAAATTCTAGTAATGGATATTCACGGTCACCTGAAGGTCACTTGTGCATAACTCATTTCAAATACCAATGGAGAAGGAAAGAAATGACCTGTTTGGAGCAACCAATCAGAATGGGATTTTCAGGAGCCCGGGACAACATGTAGTTTCCAGCATCGGTATGTTTTGATTGTTGGTACTATTCCTTTTTGGTGATGAAAGCAAACAATCGAAATCAACCAGTTGAATGATGTCCGCAGACAGGGTTGCTATACCATTCTCATCAATTTGCCCATTGCTTGTGGAGACTGTGGCTTGCCTATGGCGGTGCCCCCCTATTGTTGTCCACTGAATCGCCACTGGGATGGACACGGGTCAAACACTTGCCGTTCTGCAGAACAGGAGGACCCTGGGTAAGTCTACAGGAACACCACTACCTGCCATGGAGTGGAAGTTACGCGGCCTCCAGGAGGGTTTCCACAACGTCTTGAAAACCACCAGATGCTGCAAAATGCAACGCCGAGGAGGAATCCTGCCAGGTTGATGCGGTCGTGCCTCTATGTAGAGTAGGCAAGTGTGGCCTGTAAGGATTTTTTTTCGTATGTTTTGGTGTAGAAAAAGGAACGGCAGGAGTGCGATTTGCCAGAAAAAGTGCTTGACTATGCTTGACTAATCCTTCTTTGAGTTGAGGAATCTGAAAAACCAGTGGAATCCAATTTTGAATACCTTTTGCGATAAGCAGCGTAGGCCAATATGAACCATTGCCAAGACTTCGCCACAATGGCTCATGGATGCTCATAGACCTGGTCGTAAAATCTCCGTTGCTCGCTCAATAGGCGCCCAACAAATGGCAATTTTCGCTGCTCCAAATCCTGAGCAATTAAATTCTCGAATAATTCCTTCCTGTTTAGATTACATCCTAGAATCTTTTGTTTCGTACATAGGATCCGTCCAGTTTAGGGCCAAACACATATTCAGGATTGTGAAGGTACCAATATACAATTATAGCAATAGCAAGCGCCAATAAAATAAACATGCAAAATCCAACCAAAACAATGGTAAAACTAACGCGCTGTTCATTGGTTACTACATGCTCCAATTTGAAGGAAAGGAGTGCAACAAATCAAGGCCAATCTGAGATTTTCCGAAAACACACATGCATATTTTTCTTTGATATCATAGATGCTTTGAGTAAAGCAATAGTAAACCATCCCACAATTTTACCATATATATATATACACATACCGACAAAAAATGGGTGGTTTGTATTGGTTTATGACATTGCTTTACTAGCATTACCTCCATTTATGGCAACATCTTCAAATACAAAACTATCCAGCCCGTGGATGCTCCTTCATGGTCACGGACACGGCTGCGTTCAGCTGGCACAAGTGCCGTACCACCTGACCAAGGGTTTTCTCGTGATTTCATGGGATTTCATGGAGGTTGAACCATCAAACATATATCAAACATATGGGAATATAAGACAATATTATATTAAAAATGATTGGTTGATGATTATCCGGGGTTGTATCCAAAACATTGCGGGTTACCATCCATGAGCTGGGAAATCCAGCTATTTCAACCACTATGGCTGGGAAATCCCCGAACTAAATGAAGCTTTGTTCATGGGAAAATCACTGAGTTAACTCCGCGGGGAAGCTCCAACATAAAGGATGTACCTTATCACAAAATGTACTCCAAAATCCACCCGCATACGATCGCCCAAAGTCATGGTTGCAAGGGGCAAAGGTTCTTTTGTAGTATTTTCTTGTAACATCTTGTAACCCGTTTCCGTCAAGTGGATTCAAATGGAAGATTTTCAGAGAGTTTCCATATTCTCGATTGGATTGCCGGAGCGTACCCAAAGCTTGGGACACAATACTCTCACCCAGCCCTTATTTGCCAGTAGATCCAGTATTGCTTTTAAAAGTTTGCATCTGAGAATCTGAAAACATAAATTCTTAGGTTAACATTTTTCATTGAAATTAATCAATCGCACCCCATCAATATTATGGTCCTAAATATTATGTGTAGATTCCCCATTAAGCCAAGGTTTCTGCGGGGTGTTTAAAACTAGGTGCGTATACTATATATATACACAATATACACAATATATATATATATATATACAATATACATATACATATATATATATATATTATGTATAAATATACATGTATATATCTATATGTATATATATATTGTGTATGTATGTATGTATGTATGCATGTATGCATGTATGCATGTATGCATGTATGCATGTATGCATGTATGCATGTGTACGTATGTGTACTGCATGCATGCATGCATGTATGTATGTATGTGTATGTATGTATATGTATGTCTGTCTGTCTGTATGTATGCATGCATGCATGCATGTATGCATGTATGCATGTATGCATGTATGCATGTATGCTGCATGTATGCATGTATGCATGTATGCATGTATGCATGTATGCATGTATGCATGTATGCATGTATGGATGTATGGATGTATGGATGTATGGATGTATGGATGTATGGATGTATGGATGTATGGATG
>Ga0126342_10007540_pt1 | contig 19450 bp, 21 predicted proteins | sample Cyp1metagenome_FD_92528 | JGI IMG/M metagenome (GOLD analysis project Ga0126342, IMG submission 92528) | Coral microbial communities from Lord Howe Island, Old Settlement Bay, Australia - Cyphastrea 1 metagenome | ecosystem: Host-associated > Invertebrates > Cnidaria > Coral ... | reverse complement strand
GACATGGCTTGGTCACTATCATCTGCCATCCCGGCCATACCCCCCTACTTGATGGCACTGTGATCGAAAAACTTGCCAGGGGGTGTGGCCTTTATCCAAAATGGCCACGGGTTTGCAAACGTTGCAAGACAGTCTCTGTCTCTCCTCTGTCATTGCTTGCATAAAAGGCATGATTACTTCGTAACATGTTGCATATATTATGTTCTATCCATATCTTTCGGAGTCTTGGGGTCCTGGGCTGAAACCTGCGCTAAGTTGGTGACAACCTGTTGAAGTGGGCGTAGGGTCTGTGGAATCTTTGCTACATGAGGCCTGGTCGTTTCTGCAAAATGCATCAACTTGAGGCCCAGGGATAAGGGACGAGAGCTAGCCATTAGCTTGGCAGAGAGCTTGGCATGAAAACACAAAGGGCACAGCACAGCTGTGCAGCTTTTTTGTCAACGTGGACGAGCGGGTCTGAAGCTGGGGCGTGTTGGTAAGGTGAACATCCAAACCTACGTATTGAGGCGATGTATGTTGGAGGGGACGAGGATGAGAACATATGATTATGAATGTACCGTTGCACGAAGAGGATAAGGAAATTCAGCATAGCCAACATGATGACTAGTGATTGGGGAAGATTCAAAGGTCCACCTTCGGCCTCGGAGTGGACCTTTGGAAGCGCGGGGAGAAGTAACGCAGTGCAAAGCCAAAGTTGAGGACAAGAGGTAGGTGAGCGTGAACAACATGAAAATAAAGCTAGGCCAAGGTTCCATAGAGCGTAAAGTGTGAAAACTGTAAAGTTGCGAGGGTGTCAGGTGAAAGTGTAAAGTGTAAAGTGTAGAATGTGGACTGTAAAGTGTAGAGTGCAGAGCATACAGCGTACTGTACAGTGTGCAGTGTGAAGTGTAGAGTGTGGAGTGTGGAGTGTGGATTGTAAAGTGTAGAGTGGGGAGCGTACAGTGTACAGTGTACAGTGTGAAGTGTAGAGTGTGGAGTGTAAAGTGTAGAGTGTGGGGTGTGGGGTTTGGGGGTGTCAAGTGTGGAGTGTAAAGTGTAGAGTGTGGAGTGTGAAATGTAGAGTGTAGAGTGTCAATTGTAAAGTTCAGAGTGTGGAGACTGAAGTTTAGAGTGTGGAGTGTCAAGTGTGAAGTGTAGAGTGTAGAGTGTGGAGTGTAAAGCGTATATAGAGTGCGCAGTGTCAAGTGTAGAGTAATGTGTAGAATGTCTAGCGTTTGGAATGTAAAGTGTAGAGCGTGGGGTGTAAAGCCTAAAGAGTAGAGTGTAGAGTGCAGAGTGCCAAGTGTAAAGTGTAAAGTGTGAAGTGTAAAATGTAAAGTGTAAAGTATAGAGTGTGGAGTGCAGAGTGTAAAGTGTGGAGTGTGGAGTGCTAAGTTTAAAGTATGGAGTGTAAAGTGTAGAGTGTAGTGTGTGCAGGGTGGAGTGCGTAGTGCAAAGTGTAGAGTGTGGAGTGTAAAGTGTGAAAAGTGAAGTGCAAGGTGTAAAGTGTAAAAGTGTAAAGTGTAACGTGTAGTGTGTGGGCTGTAAAGTGCAGAGTGTGGAGCATACAGTGTACAAAGTGTAAGGTGCGGAGTGTAAAGCGTAATGTATGGGGTGTGGGGTGTCAAGTGTAGAGTGCGGAGTGTAGTGTATAGTGTAGAGTGTGGAGTGTAAAATGTAGTGTAGAGTGTCAAGTGTAAAGTTCAGAGTGTGGAGTGTGAAGGGTAGAGTGTGGAGTGTGGAGTGCCAAGTGTCAAGTGTGAAGTGTAAAGTGTAGAGTGTGTGGACTGCAAAGTGTAAAGTGTAGAGTGTGGAGTGTATAGTGTAGAGTGCCCAGTGTCAAGTGTAAAGGGTGGAGTGCAATGTGTAGCGTGTAGTGTGGAGTGTAAAATGTAAAGTGTAAAGTGTAGAGCGCGGGGTGTCAAATCAAAAGTGTAAAGTGCAAAGTGTGGAGTGTAGAGTGTAGAGTGTGGAGTCTAAAGTGCAAAGTGCAAAGTGCAAACTCTAAAGTCTAGAGTGTGGAGTGTGAAGCGTAGAGTGCGGAGTGTCAAGTGCAAAGCATGAAGTGTAAAATGTAAAGTGTGGAGTGTGGAGTGTCAAGTGTAAAGTGTAAAGTAAAAAGTGAAGTGTAATGTGCAAAGGGTCGAGCGCAAAGTGTAGAGTGTGTAGTGTAAAATCTAAAGTGTAGCGTGTGGCGTGTAGAGTTTAGAGTGTGGAGTGTAAAGTGTGGCTAGAGGATCAAAAAAAAAACAAGAGTGGGGGGTGCAGAGGATACCGATGTTGATGTTACTGAGGGTGACCCCGGCAGGGGTTGAGCCCACGGCCAAACTGCCTGTGAAGGGGAGGGGGGAAGAGGGAGGAGGGGGCGGGGGAGGGGGGGCAGTTATATACCTGAGAAGTTTCTCGCGATTGGAGATTCCAGCCTGCTAAAACAAGAGGGGCTTCAGCTAGCAGAAGCTAGCTTTCGTGAAAAGTCGCTTCCATCTTGCCATGAAAGCGCTAATTAAGCGTGGGTCGACCCGAATACAGATACAGCACGTTGTAAAGCAAACTCTCCATACACCAGTGCAGATTAAGGGTGGATTTTGGACATCAAAATTCGGAAGCCCAATTCCACCGTTTGTATCAAAGTATCATAATTTTCTCCATGAAAAGTTTTTTGGGTATCAAAGTATCCCCTGCTTGAGGCAAACCCATTTTGGGGTTCTCAACCCACCAAGCTCCCAAGCCACTGACGATTGGCCTTGCTTGAAATTGTTGGTCTCATCCTTTGCAAACTCCAGAGGCTTGATGCGAGCCTGTATTTGATTAGAGGTTTAGCTTCAAGTCCAACCCAAGCACAAGTGGCACTGGGCAGATTCCTGGTAGGATATGAGTCACAATTGCAAGAGTCATTGAGTGAATGTTCCGTATCATGCAATGTGATAAATCCAATACTAAACCATCCGCAATTCGACCAGAAATGGGTGGCACTTATTATTGATCCATCCAAAATTGGTGGTTAGTATCGGGTTTCGTCTGCAGTTCGGGTTTTCCAAATTAGCATCATTGATGGCTGCCTCAAGGCTCTCCAGCAGCTCTGCATGCTTCAAGCATGTCTTGTCCAGCTCTCGGCACCTGGAAAGTGACGTGGCGATTTCTTGTTGGCCTTCAGGCTGTATCATTAATTGAATACTGTAATGCTGCATTTATATCATGTATATAATATATCCTCCTAGCTCCTAACTCCTCCCATCAAATCCCATCATCTCATCTTCTTAAGTGCACTGTTTGTAAAGGATTGTCATAAACAAGACGGACCAACTTAATGCTTTACAGGCTCTTTCATCTTTGGGCCTTCTTCGACTCGCAAGCAGGAATTGGCGCTACCTTGTGGCAGTTCCTCAAGTTCCCCATCATTCCGCATCTGTGCTTCCACACTGCAAGGCCAACTCTTGGACGTTTTGTTCCAGGCTATTCTTTGAAAGGGTTTCCAACAGCGCATCTTGCACTGAATCCTGTCACAGCTGGCGCATGTGTCAGGAAGGCAAACGTGATGCACGATGCACGATGCTGTTCTCTCCGAGCTGTTTTTTCCCAGCGTACTTGGCTTCTGGGTGAAGCAATGCCATGTTCAAACAAAAAGACTTGCAAGTTTTCACTATTCCCTCTGCATGGTTTCAACCTGTCCTTCCGTTCCAAAGCTGCGGTGCTGGCACGTAGAGACGTCAGCTCTTCATCTTGACGCTGCTCTACTTTGTGCAGCTTTGTCTAGGCGCCAGCAGAAAACGACAAGTGAAGTGCAACTCTGAACTTGGCAAGGAACTTTCTTCCACACAGTGAGTGACACTTGCTTATGCTTTGCTCTTTCCTCACACTTGCACCGTCACATGTCTTCTCTTTCGGTACTGCAATTTACTTTAGGAGTTGATGAACCATTGATGAGGTTGATTTTGAACGCTTTACCCTCTGTCCAGTGTCCCAAGTGAGCTTCTGAAGTCCCCCGATTTGCTTTGCTCACCGTGACTGCATTGACTCCACAGGGCCCTTGCCTGGCCTCAACATCCCGCTTTCCAGCGACCTTTGAACCAGTTGTTTCGTTTCACACTCACAATGCGCGCGTCAAACAAGGGTTCCTTTAGGTTGGTATAATTGCGTGTGTAAACCCTAGTGAGCACATCAGAGAAAACCCATGGAAGTAACTTCACTCGGATGTTTATACAGCATGTTATAGTATTAAACCTTACACACGACAATGTCATTGAAAACCACCACCTGCACCTTCGTCATTTGCAAGTTGATTTTTCCAGTTTGATTACATACAATTCGGAGGCTGAATGTCCACGCCCACCGCAAACCTGTCGGATTTCCAATTGGTGGACGCGAGTAAAGAGCTTCTGGATGTCCAGGTGCAGATCCTCGATGTTGGTTGTTTTGAGCCGTTTCTTGGTGTCACAAAAGTCACAAAATATTCGCGTGAGATTTCACATGGTGTTGGTTGATGCAGTTGGCCCTGGTGCATCTCCTGCACCACACCCTGCATGTCCACAGGGAGCAAGGCCATGGCGGGGCTTAAAGTGCCAGGAACCCGGAGCTTCACATTTGGGTTTGATCAAATCATATGGGGCGTACTTGCATCGATCAGATCAGATCAGATCTATTCAATTCACCTTTTACCGCCATTATAACTTTAATATATTGATATTATAATATGATATCATCTGCAAAAATCTTTTGAATTGTCGTGCAGCGATCTGGTTCCCTTCAACAAGCTGCACAGCATGTCTGCAAAAAAATGAGCTGCGGATAGCTGCGGATGGCTGTGTTGCCCTGTAAAGCTACCATTGTCTTGTCATAGAGTCATCAAATCCTACGGCGAAAAAGTTGGGGAACCGATTACGAAACTCGTGGTGTGGGGCACCATCTGTGGATCTTTTGGACCCACCTTGATGATCCTTGATGGATTTCTGCTCCCAATCAATAGCACCAGGGCCTCGGGGTCTAACTTTGCCAATGCTGCGCGCTTTGCCTGGCACTTCATACAGTGGGGTTGATAATTCCAACACTAAAATGTGGTTTTCGTTGGGATTTATGTGGATCATCTACCCCCCAAAGAGACACAAGGCCACATGGTTTGTGGCGATTTGGGATCCTTTCCTCCCATGACTTGCATTCTGTTGCTTGGCAGGCTTGGCACCAGAACAAAATTCCGCCTCCATCAAAGCTCGCTTCTTTGCCTGCCCCCGCAACACATCAGTAGTGGTTTCTGTACCAACCAGTGCACGGGTGGTCGAATGTCCTCCCAGCTTCACCCCTCTGGATGTGATGTTTGAACTCATGAGTCTGGACTTTTCACCTTCCTTCCCGCAATTTCAATTAGTATCAAGTGTTGCTAAGGTCAATGGGAGGAGCCTTCGTGACAACATTTTGCATTTCTGTGATTTCCATCGAAATTCTAGGTCGGACCAGAAGTTTCTTCAGTTTGTCGTTTCCCCCGCTTCCCAAAACTGGAAGTGCTTGGCCCTACTTTATTGCAGAAAATCTGCGTTGAAACCACCTCAAGCAGTTTCTCCACCTCACTTTTCTCATCCGCCTGCCGAACTGGAAGTACATGCATGTCTGAAATGGCATCAGCCAGGAATCTCCCTTTGCCCCATGGGTGTTCAACCTCCCCCACCAACACGTCAACACCCTCAAGTGGAATGATTGTCCCAACCACACCATGGATAAAATATATCGAAACTATGTGTTTTGTAAAAATGATGGAGAGACCAACTGGAAAGTGGAAATCTATCCGCCCTTGTTATCTGCGCACAGAACGAAACCAGTCTCCCAGCCTCTTCACTGCGTGGCGCCTGGAATTAACAGCGGACATCACGTGGCATCACGTATCACCTGTACGTATCTGCCTTGTATTCTATGTGTTGTTGGTTCAAAAAAGGATCAGGATGAGCAGATGAGCATGATGAGCATGATGCAGCAGCAACAGCAGCAGCAGTGGCAGGTCCCAAACGACAGTGAGATAAACTTCGCTGTCGAGCGATCATACCTTGGCCGATTTCTGCTCAATCTCAGGGGCTGGGCCTTAGCTGAAACTAGTTGTGTTTTTCTTGCTGGGCATGAGAATCTGCACCAAAGAGATCCACAAACGAACATGATTATCACTCAGATTGACACGTTTGGAACTGCCATTTGTCCCCGCAACGGCAGCATCCTTCACCGAGCATGTATTACAGCATGAGAATTTGGCAACTTCACTGATAAAGTTGAGTAACAAAGCCTTGACATTCTTTCACTGGGCCTCTTGAGCGTCAGGAAGATCACCCATCACATAGCAAAAACGTGCCTTTTTGTTCTGGTTGGACCTCCCTCGCCCTTTCTGTGCGGGACATGTGTGCTTGTTTGGCTTGGAGATCTGAAGATGCTCATAGCTGGTGGGTTGACTGCAGGATGGTGCTTTGCCAAGGGGTTTGCAAGATGGGATGTTTCATGGAAACTTCATTTGCACCACTGCGACAGCTTGCGTAGCAAATAACGAAATGTTGCAATCTGAGATAAATTCGGTCAGGTCTCCTCGTTTCCATTCATTTCCGATTTGTTCACATCAAGCATGTCCAAGTCGTATCTGTTCATGGTCAATTGTTTGACTTGCCATGGAAGAATGTTGACCCGTCAGCTTGCAAACTGTTCCGTTTCAAAGGAGGGTCCGCTGTTTCAAAACATGTTCAGGCTGCAATATCTGTCTTATGAGACACCGACTAGCCCCCGAAAGTGAAACGGTTCCACCAGTCCAGGTTGTATTTAGATGGCATCAGTGCCGATGAAACATGATATGCATTGTGAAGTCATATGCACTGTGTCACTAAGCTCTGTGTGTGCGTGTGCGCATGCAAAAGCGTGCAAATACAGTATTGTGTGTATTTGACTGAGTCACAATTTATGTATAATCAATACACGCGTGATGCGGAAGATGGAGAGGAGAGGAGAGGAGAGGAGAGGAGAGGAGAGGAGAGGAGAGGAGAGGAGAGGACAAGAATGTGTAGATGTGTAGATGTATAGACTCATAGACGTCTAGACGTGTAGATGTGTAGATATGTTTGTTCCTGTTTCTTTAGGAAGAACCCTTCGCTCAGACGCTCGCGGAAAAACAAATAGAAGGCGCATGGGATACCGGCAACTTGGGCGGTTCTGTATAGCACTGGAAAGCCCCCAATTGCTCAGCTGGGTTCCTGTATTTAGAGACCAAGTTACCAAGCATTTTTGCTGTTCATATGTGTGCTCCAAATCCAACACAAAATACGACCAGGCGTCCCTTTTGACCATCAACTGCGCATGGTCAATCGTCTTTGTCATCCTCATCATTGTCATCCTTCTTTTTCCCACCTAGCCAAGAACTGAGCCGTTCCATGCCATAGAAGCTATCTCGAATCGGAAAACTTAAGGCAAGTGCCAAACATGTTCAGGACGTTGAAAAAAATGTAGGCAACCTTGACATCTGATGTGCAGCGTGCCGATATGCCAAAACATGATGGAGCAACGGCAGAGTACGTGTGGAATCCCTGAGCCGGGAACAAAAAGTCCACCAAGCACGTAGGGCAGCCAATTCACTGGCACAAGGTGGAAGAGAGGAAGGCCCTAAAAAAGGAAATCAAACTTAACTGGAAACAAATAGAAGATCATGGAGAGCAAGATGCAACACAGAGATAGCAAAACCGCGTCGAACAAGGATGCAAGTGGAATTTATGTACTGGCTGGCAAACCAGCTATCAATGAAAGATTGTTGGCAGTGCTCTGTGTGCGGGGAGCCGTACACCTGGCGACAGAGTTTGGTGGGCCTCTTTCTTTTTTCTTTGCTTCTCTAATGACCTCTAGTCTCTCCTCAATCCTGACATGGAAGATCTATTCAAAAACCGGCTCCACCAGTGCTTGTGGAGCAAACATGATAATATTAGCAGTTGCAACTGAAGCGAAGAAGGAGCCTTTTCTGTCTTCTTGCCTCCTCCTCTTCCTCAGAACTTGCCTGTTGGCTGTGTGTTGATTTCTTCTGCGGTGGGCGATGACTAGAGTTTGATTAGATCCGTAGCCTCCAGTTCTGGTAGTCCCAACTCCTTTCTCCGCTTGCGCTCCTCAGGCAGCACTTGGGTCACAGAATGAACCGCCAGTCCACTCATGAAACGAAAAATGGGGCTGGGTATGTCTTGATCTATAGCATTTTATCCTGTCCTATCCTTTCGGCAAATCCCTGTCCAAATGCGTTTCCGGTCCTTTGCCATTATGATATTTCGCATCTTCCTGTCCAACCAAGATTTTCATTCTACCAAGGTCTCCTCTGCAGCAGCAATGAGTCGGCGCCGCTTCTTGAGTTCCTGTGCTCGTTCTGGAAACTCTCTGTGGGCCGTGGAAAGTGGCTGTGTCCCCCCCGAAAAACAAGCGACGTAGCTTGATGGAGGAGCGCACAACAAACGCTGAAGATCCAAGACCAACGGCCACACCTCGAAACTCTTCTCCGCCTCTTCTCGCTCCTTCATCAGCTGCTTGTAGGCAACTGGATCCTCCCAAGCTGCCGATACGGCTGGAATTTTAAAAAGGGCGGATCCCTGCTGAAGGACTGCAGCAGGTTTTTTTGCTCAGCTCACAAAGGACCATTCGAAGTCCTCCTTCTTCAAAGCTTCTAATTCCTTTTCCTGCTCCCTGTCTTGCCTGCAAAGTGAGCATCAAGAATTTTGGGGCCAAAAACGATGCACGCGTTCCGGGCTCTGGCTGTCTGCATTGTCACCACTTTAACGCTTCTGGCAAGATGTTGAACTGTTGAACCATCCTTTCTTTCACGTTGAGAGCTGAGTAGCGACAGTATTCACCGCCGTACACTTTTCACCCCAGTTCTCCGCCTAATCTTTTCGATGGCGGCACTGCGGCCAGCACGTCGCTTTGCCTGCTACGGCATCCAGTCTCACTTTTCCGTGGCGTTTACGTGCGTCTGTCGTTTCAGGAGTCAGAGATGCACCACATCTTGTCTCCAAATCTTTGGAGATGGGCAAACTTGGCGACACCACCCGCCACTCTTGCTTCTCTGCATAGTCCTGTCTCAAATTTGCAGGCCATTGGAGACCACTGGCAGTATCACAGCTCTCCCATAAGTTGTGTCTCCACAGTATATGGGTGTGTCTGAAAATAGTGTACCCCTAAACCCAATGGTTAATGATCATTATCCCTATTAAATGGCTATAATTGGGAATATACCCTATTTTCAGACAAACCAATATCAAACTTTATGAAACCTTTCACGTGCAGCCTTCTCAGACATGCCGAGCTCGTCAGTAGGCCCATCTCCACCAGCGGCCTTGCAGGCAGCTTCTCCAAGTGTTTCACAGACTCTCAGGCCCAAATCCCCTCAGGCCTCTTGTTTTGGGAGTGCCCAAGATAGCACCTGCTTCCAGTTGCAATCACAACTCCCTTAAGCCAATGGATGTCTAATGTTTTCTATCGGATCGCTGTCTGGTGAAAGTTGCATGCTATGCCGGCTATGTCACTATGCTACAGCCGTTCTGAACTCGCCAGGCTGACCCCTGCACACTTTGGAGTCAAGTCTTCTCTCGCTGTCCATGTAGAGAGGCACAGAGCAGTATCCTCAGTGAAGAAGGCCTGCACAGTTACAATGATGATCCCAGAATCGACATAGGTTGGATAGATCTACAAATGATCTACATTTCATGAACTTTCTGATTCGGTCAACGAATGCGTCGGACCTCATCACAGGACTTGACGATGTCATCTGCGCATGCTGCATTCAGCGCGATGAAGTCTGCGCACTCCGATGAGATATCCGTGGGGCCTGAAGTGATTCATGATGACGAATTCCGAATTGCAGTTCCATCCCCGACAGACTCCAAAACAATATATTGACCGCATTACGTACCTCACAATCTCTGGTATTACCCAAACACAGTGGAAACACTTGAAAGGACCAAGGGCTTCACTCTCATGCTCGGATTTGTCCTTGAGACACCTGGCTCAATGAAAAGTGCATAGCAGGTTCCCCTGCGCCCTGGTCAAAAGCAAGCAACGCCACTTTTCCAGATCGCACAATGACAATGCAGTACAATCTGTCCAAGAGATTCAAGCGAAAACCTCGAACCTCTATATATCATGTCCAAACGACAACTCTATGCTGTCTAAAAGCTGGCTGGACATGATTTAAAATTGATTCATCGAACTGTTCTAAGTTATTTGGTGGCCTACGATTTTGAGCTATACCAGAAGCTGGTGGAAATTCAATGTGCCACAAATTGGCTCAAAAAACTATAAGCCCCAGCTGATCATTTCACCCTTCCTGCGCCCCTCGCCATCCTGGCCTGGCAAGTTCAGAACTCGCTCGCTCGGGACAAGCGCTCTGCACCTCCGAGTCGCACGGATGCGCTGCCTCGGCCACCATTTTCTCGCGGTTTCTTTTACATCGACATCTGTGACATACAATGCGACATCAGCGTTCCACCTTCACACGTTGTTTGATAAAGATTGATAAAGTGCAATGGGGAAGTCGGGCTAAGAATGTGGACTGCATGCAGCAGGCATACCAGCAAGCAAACCTCAGCCCAGTGGATCCTCACATCCACAGTGAGTGGACTCCTATGCCCTATGCCAAATGTGCACCCTTCCAAGAGCACAGATCTATATAAATCTCATGTCATTTTCCTTCAAGAAAGTGCTTGTCATGCTGGAATGACCAGCTATGACCATTTCAATTTGAAACCATGTGTGGTATCTCGAAAAAACATATCGCATCCCATTTGTTCCAAAACACTGAGACTGTGGCCCAGCTGTACATGTTGGTGGCACAACCAAAACTGCCCATGGCGGCCGCGCGGCCTTGGGTATGTTGACCCTGCTTGAAACAGGGCCTCTGAGATGCTTCGATTTATAATCTGTCTGCCTCAAGAATTCAACCGAAAAAACAAGCGAAAGTCTCCGGTGGATGAGTCTCATGAGTATTTTTCGCTATGTTGTTGTAGCTATGTGATGTTGCCGGGTCGCTGTGCGAACAAATGTTTTGAGGATGATCCTAGAAGAACAGATTACCTACTGTCGGTCAATCTTATCATGCACATTCACCAATCAACTCGTTTAAATCACCTTAGAATCTATTGAAGCACTTCTGAATTCATAGCAGCCCAGATTGAAGCGTCAGCTGTGAGCATTAAAAAACACCAGGTACCCTCATCATATGTGGAGGAAAAACATATATGTAACATATTGTGTATATATATAATTACATATTATATATATACATATTATGTGTATATATATATACATATATACATATTATGACACATATATGTAACATATTGTGTATATATATATAATTACATATTATATATATATATACATATTATGTGTATATATACATATTATGTGTATATATATATATGTTACAAGGTGGGCAAACATGGACTTGCCAACAAGTCGTTGTCTCTTTTGCAAACCGGTGTCATCGCTCCCGCTGCCATCAGCATAGACTTTCAGCTGAAGCAGCTTCAGAAGAGGTCGTACTTTGTCCTCTTCCAATCTTGCGCCTGGCCATAGCAGTCATGTTCCAGGGAAAACTTCTTTTGAAGCCTTTGATAAAAATGTGGTCGCAAAGTTTGGTGCGCGGAAGCCTTCCAATCTCCAAAGCTCATGTGCCGTTGTTCCGAGACAAGGCCATGGATGATGCTGGTCTCAGCTGAAATCTGCTCAAGGAGCTTTTGAAATCATCCATTAGCCAAGCTACACCATCTGTATAGAGCTCCACATCGCCGCCCTGTTTCCCGGGGGGGAAAGAACGAACAACTGGAGGTTAGAAGGATGTAAAAGGAATTCACAACCAGAGGTTGAAAGGCTTTCAGAGCAATCAAATGTCCAGCCTCCATCTTCCAAATTCTTTGCAGGATGCTAAGTTTGACGTTGCTTGCATCCACATAGTTCATGCTGATGCCATGAATGTCCTCAAGATTCCGAACCTCAACTGCGTCATTTCAAAGCGAAACGGTCAAGTAAACTGCGGATGGTCTGTGCACCTGTCGATGAAAAAATCGTTCACAAAGACTATCAAAGTCAGGTGGATAAACCATGATAACCCATAATAAGCCAATGATAAACGATGATAAACGATGATAAACGATGATAAACGATGATAAACGATGATAAACGTATCTTGCACTGATCCCCTACTGCCATCTACTGCCTCCCAATGCGTCAGTGAACTCTTCCCCTCAGCTCGCTGCTGCATGAGGGTTGGCAGCAGGGATGAAAATGGTATCTCCAGCCTCCTGGATTCCCATGAATTGCTCTGCGTACCTGCCATACCAATCCATACAGAAAGAGTGCAATGACAATACCAAGATGTCCGAAACATTCGAAGGACAGAAGCCAGCTGCCTTGCTAGTGGAAACCTAAGTCCGAAGTTGAAACAATCTCTCCGAACTATTTGGGTCTGACATCTCTACAACTCCATCTCAGCTCTCGACTTCTCATTGTCAGGGCGGAAAACATCGTAATGGAAGCGGCTGCTAACCGGGCTGTTGTACCTGCAACTGCGACTATACCAATTTCTAATGCTGAAGCTTTGCACATCCAAACGGAGAAAAAGTAAAGAGGATATGATATGATATGTAATATCTTGATATATGTTGCTGCCGGATGTTGCCATTGGCATACGTTCTCTAAATCCAAGCTGCTGCCTGAAATCTATTGCGATCTCGGGGTTCCATGTTAATTAAGATTTGTGAAGTTGTCCAAATGACTCAGGCACAATTCTGAATAAATGGATTCTGAATGCTTCAGTGCCAAGTTGCAGGTTGATCAAGTCCCTGGCCGAATAGAAGCGCCACTCCTCTAGCGAACGGGTTCTTCGAACATGGTGTGGTCGGTGTGAAACAATCCATGGTCGACCCAGCTGTCGTCCTTGCGACCACTCAGCAGGTGGAGCATGAAATGTGTATTCCCAGAATCCTCGGACATCCCATTCCCTTGCCAAAACACCTGGACAGCGCTTGCCCCTTTCTCGCTGGTTGATCAAAACAACGGCCACGCAGCCACACGAAAGCTTGAGGAAATGCATCTTAGTGGCAATGTGCATGGAGCTCCTTGGTGTAGCATTTCTTGCAGTGAAAATGTGACTTCATGTATTTCATGTGGCATGCCACGTGCATTCCACCAACAGACTTGTCTCCCGTATTTCTGAAACCGAGCATCTGAGTCTCGTTGGAGCCAACAAACAGGCTTGGCCAAGAATGCCTCCGACCACGCACTTTCAGTTTGTGGTCTACCGATTTAAGTACTGTATGTTCTGAGGATTGACTTTCCGTCTTTTCACAAAAAATTATCCTCAAATACTCTCAGATATGTATTCATCCAGGATCTCAGATCCTAACAGTATATATCCATTTCTGTCATCGAATATTTGGTGTGCAGAAGTTTGAGTTGGTTGGAGTATGGAATTCGATTTGATGTATTTATCGTTCTGCCTTAAAAAAGTGCTGCTTGAGCTCTTGGATACCCTGCCGGTAGCTTTCAAAGCCAGCGCGCTGAAAGTAGTCGCCCGCAAAGTACTTTGGTACAGTGAATCCTGCAGTGAGCGGTGTACACGGCTCACTCCAAGTAATTAATCCTGTTTTGGTACCAACGCAATCCCCTGTTTCACCCCTCAAAAAAGTACTGTCTGGGCCAACAAAACGGGCCCCAGTCTTTCACGCTTTTCTTGCTTTCCACATCTTGCATGCAGTGTCGCAAATGGCCCTATCCTTCGAAGGGCGCTGGGCCAAAAGCTTCTGGACAGTGCCTGGCAATGGTTTCGACATTGCAAAGCAATACGCATGTCTGTGAAATGAACAAATAATATTCTTCTAAGGTGCTTCAAACGTTATTTCAATCAGAAATGAAACTGGCATATCTGGTACAAGTTTCATCCATGGAACAACTGAGCTTGCACAAACTGCAATTGAAACGCTTGACCAATGCTGCCGTCAACTCATGTCCTCGGCAAGCTCCAGTCATGTAGGTACCACTTGCGGCGCGTTGCGTTGGAAGTGAAGGTGTCAATGAAATCTGCCAGGAAGAGCCTGTCAGCTATAATGAGTTCAACTACATGCACAAAATCAACGCGTCGGATCAGCGAAGAACTTTCTGATCAGCGAAGAAAGTGACAGAAACCTGTACTCCAATGCCATGCACGCCTGCCAGCTTTCTCAAGCCTTCCCCAGCTGTTGGATCTTGGATTCCTTCTGCTCAGCTCCACGGAGACGTTGCAACGGGATCGGAAAAACTCCAGGCTCCACTCCTCCTGTCATCCGCCATCCATGGCTTGGCATATTTGGCATATCAAATTGCAAAACGGCAGGTTGCGAGTGTTGTATCATCCATCTGGGTATTCCTTGGTATGTAGCGCAATGATGTGCAATGTATGAATACTGGGCGACTGAGTGGAGCTCTTTTGCGTTTTGGTCCTTTGGTGTGACATTGAGACCGGTGATGATCACGGGCAATCCAGGTTTGGCGTAGGTCTCAATGAATTCCTGACAGTACGAAATCCTTCGAACAGCAGTCCATTAATCTCCAAGGACAACTCGCCTCCAAGGACAAACTCTCTGCAGCTCGCCGCGGCACGTTGAGAACAGGTCGGGGATCTCCTTGCACGCGTCAAGTGGGATGCTGGTGGCTTCTGCATTTGAAAATTGAGGCAGAAGCTGAGACTTGTGGGACTTGTGGGGCACTATCATGAGAAATAATGTTTCTCATGTGTTTATTTGCCTCCTTTTTTGTTGTCAGTACTGACCTGATCATCCTCCATTTCATCTTGTGAACAAGCACAATTGCAGCGTCCTAAAGCGCCATCCCTTGCTTTCTGGTGGAGCATTTTGAATAGAGATCCTGGATTCGATCAATCACTGACTGGGTCCAGAGAAGTTGAATGCAAGGTGAAATGTTGAAATCATCTGAAGGTCAAGCAACACCTAATGAGCTGTGCTATTGTTACTGGGATGCAGCTACACCAGCTACACCATGACCACACCATGTTTGTCCATTGTGCGCTGCTTCCTGCACACGACAGCTACATCCAAGTCACTGAACACTTCGCGGAGCAGGCCAGAACCTTCGATCCTTGGGTGTGGTTCTGGAAATGCTCAAATCAAACATGCACAAACAGATACAGCACTATATGACACCATGATGCACCTGTGTTCTGGATCGTTCTGGATGGTTTTGCTATGTTTTGCTAGTGTCTGCCTTCAGTATGTTCATATTAGTACACTAGTCTTTAACGAACTTCCTCAAACATCCTGACCAAGATCATCCGAAGACTCATCTCAGCCATTCAACTTGCATCAAGGACTCAGAGCGTGTCTGAAGATTCTTGTCTGTTGACTCCTCGAAATAGTTCCCTTGCCGCTGCCTTTTGGATCTTTTGGCTCCGGCTCCAGGTCTTCCAGATGTTCTAGAAAGCTCAGCCGCTTCTCCATGCTTTTCCAAACACTGAGGCGGTATGACCTCACAGAAGATGTGTCTGGAAATGGAGGATAGCCCAAAATTGCCTTTTTTATGGGGGAATGATGATCTTATGTCGCAAGTCAAACACTTCATACTGGAAGGACTAGGCAAATCAGGGCATGCCACAGGTTTCACTCTGACCTGTTTCCACTTCTGTTTCCACTGGGTGCTGCACTTGTTGCGGAGCACTTCCTCAACATCTTCAGTGGTGGAGACCAGGAGCCGCCTTGGTACGTCACGTACGCCTGTGGATGTGGTCAAACCCAAAAACTCGACATACCAGAGACTTTCCATCATGATTTGATGTGATTGTTATGAGATCAAACCAAACTCGTGTTATATCAGCTGCTTTGCGCCATTTGCTGGCAAGTCACATGTGCTTGTGCAGCTCTTGCACCCTGTCCCATCACTTTCAAAACCATATCAGCATTCCGTACAGAAGATTCTGTTTGAAGGCGGTAATTTGTGAACGTCGACGTGTTTTGTAGCACAAACACCTTTAGGATCTTTAGGGATGGGAGCTGTGCGGGAATCGGACTGCTACCTGCCTGTCGATCGACGAGAAGTCGAATGGCAAGTAGTCTCCATAGACATCCTACACAAGGGCAAGAATCTCCATTCAGAAGTAGGACAGTTTCCTCAACCGCCCGAAAAAAGATTACCAAGTGGCGCTATGGCCCTATATCCTCTTCCCTTGAACCGTCCTGAAAACTCTGGCGCAACAAAGTCATGTGCATCAGGATTGCCTGAGCATTTCGATGCATTTCGGGGTGGATGTCGGGCGAACATCAATGGCCTGTCCTGGTAGATCTCATAGGCTGCCTCAGTCGAGGTGCCCTGCCAGGATCTGCGCAACAGGACAGGAGCTCAGATGACAGACACGTACCCCAATATGAACTTCTTTACAGAGTTTTTATATGTTTTTATACTCAGAAGAGGAAACCACCGAATCAAACTTGGAGGCCATTTAGAATTTTGTCCTTCACCCACTGAGGAACCAAAGGATCATTCGCGCCTCACAAATGTCCTCCAAGTCATTCAAGAAGTCTTCCTGGGTGCTCAGTGCTCACTGAATCTTTCCCAGTCCCGTCATCTCAGGGTCTGTCAGAGGAATCTGGCTCAGCATCATCGATTTCTTCTTCCTTAGCACAGCAAGGGAATCAATGCTTGAGACTCAATGGAGTATCTGCAGCGGGTACACAGTGGCAGCGATTGGGCACCAAACACTAAAATGCAAATGCAAGAGGGCACAGCTCTTTTCACACCAATGGGCACAGCGCCCAAGTCAGCAGCCCATGTCACACTTAGACATCTGATACATCTGTTGCAGTATCCCCATTTTCTGGCCACACCCAGAAAGGTCATTGGAAAGTTGTTCCATCATCTTGAGCTACTCTGCACATGTCACAAAATGCATTCGCCCGCGCTCCTGGAAGTAGAACTTCAGAGGAAAGCGATTTGAATCCTCAAGCTGTTCGCATGGGCACTTGTGAGTTTCGAGTTGCTTGTCACCCAGCGTCAAACAAAAGGCCAACAGGATCAAGTGATCTTTGGGTCCTGTAAATTCCGCAGCTTCAATGACTCCTGGAGGGGGAGCCTCTGCCCAACTGCATCTACAACATTAAACCTGGTACCTGCACCGGCACTAGCAGTAGAGAAATAAAGACAGCTCACACAAAGGCAAATCTTCAAGATGTGTCATGTCATGTCCGTTCAGCAAGAATGATGGACTGTGGGAACAGTTCCAATGACTTTGTATCTGTGCCAAAGCAACATGAGCTGGCTCATGGCGTGATGAATCCAATGCCGCATGAAACTAGTTGGATCAGGTTTCCATCCCAGCAGGCCTTCTTGGGACAGCTTTATCTTGCGCTTGGTCAGTACGTTCAACACATGAATGTACCAGTCATTCGCCCAAACGATTTCCTGTCAGGGGCCACGCACCCCAATCAGCAGCGGCGAGCAAGCTTGCTTACACCAGCAAAACGGAAATACGGCAAATATCACAGAAGTCTGCTTACGTTTGTTGCTCCACGCAAGTCAGTGGGGGCCTCAACGTGTTCATCGCTGCGTTTTTTCTTGCCATCATCTTTGGATGACCTAGCTATATGAGTGACAAGGTAAACCTCAACTCATCAAAGCATACCTTAATGATCCGCACTGATTTTGCTCTCTGACAAATGAGGCATGTTTAATGCATTTCTGTTTTAAGGGTTTCGGGTGAAACAATATTGAACCAGTATATCCAAGCTACTGTTTGTTTTCTTCACCGTCGATTCGCTTCCGGATCGCAACTGTCCAGACCGAAATTGCAGGAGATGTCAGCCACCCATCGAGATCATGCTATCTATAATCTATAGTTCATTTCAAAAAAGACGACAGAAGCTGGACAGTTCTGCTGCATTTCAGGACTCACAATTCTCACATATCATTTTCGGCATGGCAAACGTGACAGAGTTCAACAGATCCAACAGCTCCATTGGGAATTCTGCCGCCTGTCCGCTGTTCCAGCCACAATCGGAGGCGCTCAGCCGCCGAGGTGGCGTTGCTCCAGGCTGCCTTCAACGGTTGGTACTGTTTTTCTAAACCATCGAGGACTTGGGAAGTTCTCCAATGGGAAGTCATGGGAAGTCCAAAGTTTTAAGACACAGCTATCTGTGTGAAAGTTTTATCACATTTTGATATGTTTTATCTACCTCAATATCTACCTCTTAGCGCCTTGCGGTTGGCCTTCGTTGGTTGCATCAGCTCTTGCCAGGTCAGGTACGGTGGCTGCGACACGTCTTCCGCTGCGGTGTCAACCACCAAAAAAGCAGGACACCTTGGCAAAAGCACGATTGGTCACTTAAAGAATAAACTAAATCTTCCATGGTTATCTGGACTACTGTAATAGATCTGATTGCGTAAATTGTGATGTTGGAAGCATTTGGAAATCCCTTCAAATGTGGCTGTTGGCAACTTTGAGACTACTGCCTTGTCTACCTCACCATCATCATTCAAAAGAAACCGGGTGGCTGTGTGATTCCAAACTCCTCGCTGAATTCCACGCAATTGGCCCATGCCTGAGGGCCACCATGGCACCAAAAAGTCGTGTCACAACTTCCACCTCACCTTCGCAAAAAATTAGCTTCGGTGGTATCCCCAACAGCCGCAACGTTTTACTTTCTGAAGCGTGCTGCCAAGCCAAGTGCTGGAACCTTCTCTGGAACCCTGTTGAACCTGACCTGGCTGCACCAAAGCCTCCGAGACCTTCTCCGGAGACTTTTCCGGAACCCTGTTGAACCTGACCTGGCTCTGCACCAAAGCCTCCCGAAGCCTTCTCCGGAACCTTCTTCGGAATCCTCATTGTGGCGGTGCTCATTTTTTTTTGATAGTCAAGTAGGTTAGCTGTTGGCAGTGAGGCTTCTTATGGAGAGTTTGCGCAGAGAGCTTGCCAAAAGAGCCAGTACAAAGAGTTTGTACAGAGCTCTCTTCAACAGATGTTGCGAAGGGGCCTCTTATATTAGCTTGTGCTGAGATCCTCCCCACGGGTCTCGTACAAAGTTCTTTTGCCGCGAACGTTTTTCCTAAAGGGCTTGTGCAGAGATCTCTTGAGCAAATCTTGTGAAGGCACCTCCTTTAGGGAGCTTGTGCAAAAACCTTACCAAGAGGTCTCCTACAGAGTTCTTGCCAACAAGAGAACTCTTCCAAAGAGTTTGTGCAGGGCAACCTCAAGCAGATTCTGCAAAGGGACCTCTATGGGCTTGTACACTTGATTTGAGATCTGTTGAAATCTATCCAAGAAGTCTCTTACAGAGGGCTTACCAAAACACCTCTTATCGAGAGCTTGCGGACAGATCGACAGATCTCATAAAGACGTTCTGCCAAGAGACCTCTTGTCGAAGGAAGTTTAGAAGTCAAACTTCCGACAATATGGACAGATGAAAAGCAGAGCAGGGCAGAGGCAGAGAGAAGAGAAAGATCAGAAGAG
>Ga0126342_10007539_pt1 | contig 19451 bp, 20 predicted proteins | sample Cyp1metagenome_FD_92528 | JGI IMG/M metagenome (GOLD analysis project Ga0126342, IMG submission 92528) | Coral microbial communities from Lord Howe Island, Old Settlement Bay, Australia - Cyphastrea 1 metagenome | ecosystem: Host-associated > Invertebrates > Cnidaria > Coral ... | reverse complement strand
TGAACGTGGTATCATAGGCTTTGGAAGCCTTGCTTGCTAGGCAGCCGGTTCGAAGGACTCTCAACCTTTTGTGGCAATCACCAGGTGAAAAGCTGCTATCTTGGGAGTGAGGGATTTGGTGCTACCAGTGTGATACCACTCACAACATAATTGTATATATATATATGTATACATATAATTATATATATATATATATATACGAATCTCTACCTGGGTGAATTTTACAAAGACCTCATGATATCACCGATGTTGGTTAGTAAGGGAACTGTTCCCCCCAAAAGAAAACCTCTTGCAGGTTGGTGAAACAAAATAGTGCAGGCAGATAATGATGCTGTAACGTGGGATTTTTATAGCAAGAAACATGGAACACCATTTTGAATAAGGAAACATAACCACCTTCAGGCTGTGAAACGTTGAGTCAATTATTTCAGGGTTTTGCTCCAACTGTTTATGTTTATTGGAAACTACGATGTTAACCTTCGATTCTTAAAACCATTGATTTAGGGTTTATAGGAATTGCCTAATGGAGCCCCCAGAAACCTGAATCAATTCCCAGGGAAACCCCACGAACATGGGTAGATACTTCGCCACAAGCCATCCCTGTGCGTTTCTTGGGTAGAGTGCCATTTCCCTTCATTAACTCCCTTAACGTTTTTTGCAGGTTTTACATACCCAAGACGTGGTGATTTGTTTTGTTGGTTACATACAGCATATCTGGTGAGACAAGAATATGCAGCAGTGGAAAAGTATGGAAAAGTCGGATCCCTGGACGAAAAGTGTCGCAACAGCCGCAGGTGTGAGGATGGTGACCCCGTTGTGGTGCTGGGTGGAGGGGTCATGGGCCTCTCAACGGCGTGGAGTTTGGCTCGCAGTGGCGTCAAGGTCACGCGACAAGTCGTGGGTCAGTTGGGTGGTCGTCAGTTGATAGGTGAAAGTGGGCCGATTTCCAGAATTTGATGAATTCTATAATAAGTATATATGATAATTGGATGAGATAGGTCTGGTCTCAATTAGATATAATTATATATAAATATATTCCTATAGAATGATTACGATCAACTCCCTCCCACCATTTGCCTCGCTTCTGGAAGAGTTCGACGGGATCATCATCATCATCATCATCAACATCAGCATCAGCATCAACAACAACAATATCATTGGTATGATCATCGTCGTCTTCTAACAGAATAGTGGAAATCGGTTCAAAATGCACTGTTCCAGCACTTTTGGTTGCACTAACAGTTCAAACAGAATCCTAAAAAACCGTTGCAAAATGCGCAGTTGCAGCAATCTTGTTAGAACGAACAGCTCGAACAGAATCCCAGCAAATTGCTGCAAAAAGCACCCACCCCACCGCACCCCACCTTAAACCATGATAATTGGATCATCTTGGGCGCAGCATCAACATCTTGCGCAAGGTGGTATGAGCGCTATCATCGCCCCATCCCACCCCACCCCACTGATGCAGCGTCAAAGTCTTGTGCAAAGTCGGGTGAAGGTTAGCATGCCCCCACCCCACCCCACCCAATGTGAGCGTAGCATCAACATCTTGTGCAAGGTCGTGGGAACGTGGTCGAGGGAACCTTAACATCCCCACCGTGGGTCCCCACCCCACCCCACCCCATGTGAGCGTAGCATCTCGTGCATGGAACGTTAACATCCCCACCCCACTCCATTCCACCCCACCCCATCCTACCCCATGTAAACTGTGGGGCAAATGGTGGGCGTTGCGAGTAGATTACCAGAAAGCCATTATAGACATAAGCAATATATGGAGAATCAGAAACTATCTCAGATTGGCCATGAGAGATGCTGGTTGTGTCCTTTGAACACTTTAGTGACTCCAGTGAATTTTTGCATCCAGTACTTTATCCAACATCCTATTATATATCTGCATTCGATCTATCATATGCTCCTTACATACGGATACGGGTGCGGACACGGACATGGATACGGATACGGATGGATGGATGGGTGGATGGATGGATCGATGGATGGATGAATGGATTGATGGATAAACATATAGATAGATGGATGGATGGAAGGAAGGATATACAGATAGATAGACAGATAGACAGATGGATAGATGGATACAGATCTGCACACACTTCCGACAAGACTATCGCTCGGGATTCTCTCTTCTGCCCCTTAAGTCACAATTGTGCTGGGTACAAGGCAATCTCGGGGCGATGGGTAAGCTGATTACAACTAGGTCAACTGGGAGGGGTGAATATATCTACAGTTGGATTTGTGAAACCAGAACAACTTACAGGGCCCAACTTGTAGGTGGTTGGTTTTCACGCTATCCACAAAATACACCAGAACTGCAGCCCCTTTTTTAGAGCAAGATGGGTGAACCGGTGAACCAACATCAATTTACTCCCAAAACCCACAACAAAATTCCTACGCTGAAGAGGTCACGTTGCTGGACGCTGGCCACGCCGAGAAGGGCTCCTGGGGCGAGTCGCGCATCGCGCGCGTGAGCTACGCGGACCCGATGCTCGTGCGCCTGGCGCGGCGGAGCTATGAACTCTACGATGCCTTGGCCAAAGAGAGCGGGGAAGAGCTGATGTGACCCGGCCTTGGCCAAGGCCAAGCTATGGAATGCTGATGGCTAAAGCAATCATATGATATTCAGACTGGGAAAATTTTGGAATTTTCATGGACTATATGTGGATTTGCAACCGAAAACATGATATTTGGGCTTGTCTGAGATTGGGGTATATCTCCCAGATGGGGAAAAGGACTACAATCTATTGGAATTAGGGTACCCAACTTTTAGAAAGAACCATGTGAGGTGTTGGATGGTTGGTTTTTCCTGGGATCTGTTGGATTTTAATTTAGGAATTCAATCAACTAGAATTGGTTCAATGCCCATTTTGATGATGGCTTATTTTTTTTATCGAATCTGATTGTTTTTGAGTAAGGAGTTACTGATGTGACTTGGGTTGATGTGTGGGATTGACGGATCATTTTGATAGTTCGGATCAGTTAGGATCAGTTAGGATCAGGGATTGGTTGGGGTTAGTTGGGATTAACTGGGATTAGTTGGGAGTCGTTGAAATTGGGATATGGTTGGGATAAGTTTGTATCGGATTCATCAAGGGTTTGGAGTTGGATGTTGGGATATTTGGCAAACGGCAAACCAACTAGAAATGGGTTTTGATACTCAACAAAAATTGAGAATTATTGATGTGTCCTAGCTAAGTCGGCATTTTTGCCGCTTGGATGGGACAAGATGGAGATTTAATTTGATTCCATCCAAGATGGGTGGCCGATTTCTGAGTTTTCAGCCGGGGAGCCCCAATTTTCAGCCGCCAGAATCCAGAAACATCCAACTGGATCTTCGGTGTGTTGGAGGAAATCTGGTCGCTAAACAGTTGGATTGTGCTTTCGCCTCGTGTCGCCCGGTACACCACAGGCTGCCTGGATGTGGGCTTCACACGAGAGAGCTTGGTGCCTTAGATTTGATAAACTTATCTCAGCCGGAACTTGGAACCGTTTGGATTTTTGGCAATTTTCAGTCGTAAAACATTCCGTTGTTGAGATACCCAATGACTTGACCTATCCATAGCAATGTGCACATGATTACATCATACCTAACTAGGGATAATTTTGATATATATATATATATGAATACCCATATTTCTAGACAAATAACATGTGTGTACCCAAAATCAGAAATTGTGAATTCCCAAATCAACACAAACTTAGGATTAAAAAGGTGAATAGGTTTGTTTCTTTTCCGCGTGGACCCCATCTCAGGATAGCTTGGCAGAGACCTACGAAGAGCTGGGACAAAGTTATGAACGTTTGACCCATCGTCAGGTCGCAGTGCTGGACATGTGCCATCAGGGATATGGCTACCCAACAGCGTGTTTTAAGCCATGACCATCCGGATTTAACTGACAGAAATTGGAATTTTACGAATAACAAGATCATGGGATATCCTGAAAATGTGGAAGGTATGAGGTTGATCAGGTTGATCCCTATGCTTTTCTCCGTTATTTTCATTCTTTTTGAAACTTCACCGTCCGATCTTTGGACATAATTACGGTACCATAGCCGCCAATACACCGATACCACGGATTGGAGCGACAAAAAAAAGGTCGCAGTTTTTCATCAAGGTTTCAATCAATCCCCAGGAACCCTGGTGGATGCGTTGGATTTGTTCATTTTGTGGGACCATGTTGGAACCCGCCAGTATTTTCTATGATCAGGGAAGGGATTACTTCATAGCTTTCAATTGGCTTCCCGTCCTCGAACTCTTCTGATCTCTGGGTTTGTCTCAAAATGGTCGCTCCAATTTCTTGCGGAGAAAATGAGGTTTCCAAAAAACATGGGATGAATGGGATGGTGACGTTTTGAATCAGGTTTCCAGGTTTCCAAAATCTCCAAGATGTAGGAAACACGGGAAACACGTTCGTCTTCAATGAGGTCCTGAGTTTTCACAAAAGTCAGACGATCCGATGACCTGGGGTTACCGGGTAACATGTCGCTGACGTGTCGCTGACATGAACTTTTCTGGGATTTGATTGGGTTTTTTTTTGATTGGGATGAACTCATAAAAGATCATAAAAGCTCTTTATTATCTTTTGAAGTAGCCAGCATTGTGCCAGGTGGCTCAGCGTTGGCCCATGCTTCAGCTTTCCAAGGAGTATGTGGAGGCGGATTTCCTGCGATCACATGACTTTGATAGTGCGAATGTTTGCCCAGAGGATTCAAGATCACTTTTTGGTGTGTTTTTGGTCCTTTCTGAAAGATGATGTTTTTGGGTTGTGATCCCAACAGAATGGCCGTCAATGGGTCGAAACTCTACGAACTGTGTCAAGGATGGGGCAATTTTTCAAAGGTTCAGTTGCCAAGTCATTCGTCTCGTTGCAAAAAAGATGTTGCCGAACAAATGGTTACGGCTCAAACTCATAATCATGTTGGGATGGATAGAATGAACAATTAATGGATACATATTAGGACTAGGGATGACCAAGCTTATAGGTGAACTGGCATACAATTTTGGAGCCGAAATGATGGCGGCACCATGATGAAGATTCTGCAGTGAGACTTAGTGATCCAAGATGGGCACTAGATAATCATATCTATATCTATATCTATATCTATGTCTATACCTCTATCTATATCTATATCTATATCTCTATCTCTATCTCTATCTCTATCTCTATCTCTATCTCTATCTCTATCTCTATCTCTATCTCTATCTCTATCTCTATCTCTATCTCTATCTATCTATCTATCTATGTATATATGTATGTAATGTAATGTAATGTAATGTAATGTAATGTAATGTAATGTAATGTAACGTAACGCAATGTAATGTAATGCAATGGTATGGTATGGTATGGTATGTGTGTATGTGTATATATATATGTTAACCCCTGATGAGACTGAACCCTGGTTGATCAATTAATTGGGGAGGCACGACCTCGGGGTGAACGAAATCTGAGATGAATCCAGCAGCTACCCTGGGTATGTGCCGTATGTGTCGTATGTGTCAAGATCATTCAAGATCTACACCTTGAACAGGTGAATTGTTAGAAACTCCGATATTGATGATATTGGAATTGTTAGAATTAATCCACCTTAAACAGGTGAAGGTGGTATGGCGGGTATGGGTAAAAAGGCTATTGGTCAACATTTGCTGGATTTCATTTTGCCCGGAATTGTTTGGCACAATATAAATCCGTGTCCCCAACACTAAGTACCTCCCCAGAAACGTTGATCTAGTTGGGACGTTCATTTTGGGGTCTAATGTTGGGATGTTTTTCCCCAACAGCAAAGCTTTGCTATGGGGTCTTTAGCCCAGATTAGCTCTGGTGCGATCCGGTGCAGCTTCAACACCAGGTTCCGGGCAAGGTTCCGGAGGGTTCCGGAGGGTTCCGGTGCAGATACCTGGTGAGGTTCCGGGGGGTTTCGGTGCAGATATTTTGTGAGGTTGCGGAGGGTTCCGGTGCAGGTACTCGGTAAGGTTCCGGAAAGTTCGGGTGCAGATGCTTTGTGAAGTTCCAGAGGGTTCCGATGTTTTTTTTATTGCATAAGCATTTTTATTGGGCAGAAGCACTTGCACGCAGTATAAGATGCACTCATATACTTGTAGATTTACTTTTGCAGGAGGGGGGGGGGCAGGGCGCGGCATAAAAGAAGTCGAGGCATAAATGGTTAGACCAAGCACTGTGCACACCGAAACAAAATTTTGAAGGAATGAAACGGCAACATAAAGACAACAATCTTAACACACGCGGGCTTGCAGACGATTGACAAATAGACGGCCGACGAAAGTTGAAGAGTCATCTCGAACCATTAGGACATCGTGGGTTAAAACAGCAGAGACACGGGTGACAGCGACTCAGTAAACGATGTACGGGTAATACGATGCACGAAACCTTTTTCATGACTAAACGGTGGTTTTGCTTAGTGTCCCGTTTCTCTGTATTTCACACACTGACATTCAGATACTGATTGTGATGATTGTAAATGCAGACAACACATGTGATCAATGTGCTTTGGATGCGTTACAGCGCTTTAGAAAGACAGTTTTACCATGAACCAGACGTATGAGATTAATGATCAATACCAATCATTGCAAAAACTAGATCCGCAAAAGACGTTGGCAAACGAAAATTCGACGCATGCCCTGTTTGATCAAGCGCAGCGCGCGCCCAAACAAATGTATGACAAACAACATGGCAAGGCAAAGGGAACAATCTCAGGACAAGCCGGCGTGAACACCACTCGACTCAACACAACATGACCGACGAAACCTGCAGCGTATTATTGAACCATCACGACATTGTGGGCGACAAACTCGGGTAAACTGCATGGGTAGCAGGCGCAGAGACCAAGGATTCAACCATCACGCTGGTAAACTGCACGGGTGGCAGGCGCAGAGACCAGGGATAGGTACAGCTTTTCATGGGAATGTTGCATTTGCCCGTGCGCAACATTATACTAAATGGCGGTTTTGCTTAGTGTCCCGTTTCTCTGCATTTCACAGACTGACATTCAGATACCGATTGTGATGATTGTAAATGCAGACAGTACGTGTGAGATCAATGTCCTTTGGATGCGTTACAGCACTTTAGAAAGTCAGTTTTATCATGATCCCTTTGTTACACAGTTTGAGGTGTTTGAGATGTTTGTTCTGTGTCTTTGAGATGTTTGAGACGTTTGTTATGTGTTTTTGATGTGTCTTTTTGAGATGTTTGTGCAAAGCGGAAATTGGCGTCCAATTGCCAAAACTAGATCCGCAAAAGACGTTGGCAAACGAAAAAACCTGACAACGCTGAATTCGACGCATACCCTGTTTGATCAAGCGCAGCGTGCGCCCAAACAAATGCATGACAAACAACATGGCAAGGCAAAGGGAACAATCTCAGGACAAGCCGGCGTGAAAACCACTCAACACAACATGGCCGCAAAATCCTGAAGGGTCATATTGAAACATCACGACATTGTGGGCGCAAAGACAAGCAAGGACAATGGCGGGAAAGACTGATCCGCAAAACGTATCCGCAAACAGCAGCAAGTGACGACGCTGAATTTGACGCATAGTCAAAAACGGTTCAAGCACGCACAGCGCACACCAAAGCAACAGTATGAAGGACAACATGGCACAGAAAAGGGAGCAGTCCTAAGACGAGCCAGCCTGAAAACCACTACAGCAAAACGACGACCGCAAAGCCTGAAGTGATATATCGAACCATCACGATGGCATGGGTTTAAAGAAACGCGACGACAAAGGCGGCATGGACTTAATGAAGTGGCACTAAACGCAAAACCTGACTCGCGATCTGGTACTGCATGGGTGGCAGGTGCAAAGACCAAGGATCCAACCATCACTCTGGTAAACTGCACAGGTGACAGGCGCAGAGACCAGGAATCTGACAATCAATCCGCTTCACTGCACTGGTGGCAGGCGCACACACACCAGCATTTTTAAAATTAACTTGGTAAACTGCACCGACGGCGGGCGCACAGACCAACAGTTTGACAATCAATTCGGTCAATTGCACGGGTGGCAGGCGCAGAGAACAAGGAGGCAACTTGATCCAACCATCACTCTCGTAAATTGCACGGGTGGCAGGCAGACCACGGATCCGACAATCAACCCGCTGAACTTCACCGGTGGCAGGCGCGGGCACCCACATTTTGAAAATCAACCTGGTAAACTGCCAGGTGGCAGGCGCAGCGCAGAGACCAAGGATCTAACCATCAGTCTGGTAAACTGCACAGGTGGCAGACGTAGAGCCCAGGGATCTGACAATCAATCCCTTGAACTCCACCGGTTGCAGGCGCAGACACCATCATTTTCAAAATCAACCTGGTCAACTGCAAGGTGGCAGGCGCAGAAACAAAAGTTTTGACAAGCGATCCCGTAAACTGCACGGGTGGCAGGCGCAGAGACCAGGGATCCGACAATCAATCCGCTTAACTGCACCGATGCAGGCGCACAGACCAGGGATAGGTACAGCTTTTCAAAGGAATGTTTCATATACCCGTGTGCAACATCATTGCATGATTGTATGTGTTTGCTTGTATGTGTATGATTGTTGTGTATGTTTGTATCTGTATGGTTGTATGTGTATGATTGTATGACAATGTGCGCATGATGTCATGATGACGAACACAAGGTCATATACAGTTAGTAACAGCGTGTCATCCAACATGATTGCGTTTGTATCAATTCATGTTGGTTGAGATATTTGGTGAGGTTCCGGACGGTTCCGAGAGGGCCGGTATGGCCTAGTGGATAAGACGCATCCCTCATGCGTCAGTACCCGGGTGCAACACTAGGCGGACAGGCGGGCCACTACCCCACCCCTGTAGTTAAGGGGATGAGCTAGGGTGTGGTCCGTAAAAATTCTTTCCGGACGGTTCCGATGCAGATACCTTGTTAGGTTCCGGAGGTTTCCGCTGCAGATACCTGTTGGGGTTCTGCAGGGTTCCGGTGCAGATACCTGTTGAGGTTCCAGGCCCTGGTTCCTTTACCATTGTGCAGCACCATTGCAAGCTTGTATGTGTATGATTGTATGACAATGTGCGCATGATGTCATCGTGAAAATCACATGACTACTAGAGTAGTAACAACGTGCAATTCAACATGACTGATGTGAAAAAAATGAAACGAAACATAAACTTTCAAACTGTTAGGGATAGCACGTGAGTTTGTTTTGGTTGGGAGCAGGAATATTCACTGGCGATATTTCTTTTTGGCCACAAAATCAGAACCTACGATGGATGGACGAAATCCTGCACCAGTTGATAGATGGTTTATCCCATTATTTATAGGGGTAGGATTTCTTCCAGCCACAGTATGATAGTACTGGGCCAAGACGTGATTGACTGAACGATTTCATTTTCTTTATAATCATTGAAGTGAATGATCACTGGAGATTGACAAACGAATCCAAACAACCCACGAGGTAACCACCTTTCACACCAATTAACCACCAATTGGCCAGCAGTTAGTCAGTGGTCAACCATTGATTGAAATAAACATCTAGTCAACTGAAAGTAGAAATCGGTAGTCAACCACGGTCATTGTCAGTTAGCCATTGGTTGAAGTAGTTGGTCAAATGTGGGAAAACCAATACAAAACCTACCATTTGGGGATGGTCTATGCCATCCTCCAGGCTTCGGTGTTCTGCCCCAATGGTGATGCAGTGCTGGCCAGTGTGGTGTTGGAAACGTTGAAGGACAGGTGAAGGTGAACATTCAAAAAGGATGAGGAGGAGTCCTTAGTGTCCTAAATAACATTTTTTTTGGGTTTGAAGATGATGCAACCAATCATAACAGGGTTCTTGTTGGGGATTCCAAAAAAAAAACAAATTGAGAGTTGAGGAACTTGTTAAAAAAAATGTTGAAAAATATTGGATGGTGGAAACATGTTGAAGACAAAATCTTGTTGTTTTTCCCTCACTATTTTGGTTATTGTTGGTAAAATATCATGTCAAATCCGAGAAATTTGCCAAGGTTTGTTGTGAACATTTTCTCCCCCCAACAACTTGACCAAGCGCCCCAGGAACAGCTGATTCGCTTGGCGTTGGCTCAGTACATGGAGCAAGCAGTGCTTGAAATCGATCGAACCAAGAAGACGGTGACGCTGGAGGATGGCAGAAGTATCAAATACTCCAAGTTGGTTGTAGCAGATGCCTGGCCTGGATATATCACTGATTTTGGTGGATTTTCGTGGGAAAGATCGGGAGAAAACTGGTCCAGTTGCTTAGGGGTTTCCAAAAGAATGGGGGATACCCCAAAATGAAGTGCCATTGAGTTGGGAAAATGGGGCAAAAAACAAAGATTGGTCTTGGCCAGATGCCATAGTGATTCTGCCGAAAGCTGATGTCCGCCGCGGAAATACCTGAGGAAACCTATTGGTCCTTGCTAAGAAAGAGACACCTGTAAAGGACTATACATCAGCATTGGCGACAAGGGGAGTTCAAAGGTGATTTTTTCTCTTTGTTTACCCTTCAGCAAATTTTCATATATGGAAAATCCACCCTTTACAAATCACTGGTGGGTGAAAAACCAGTGGTTTTCGATCCAACTCGAGGCCGGCATTTGGACGAACCATGTCTTGAAGGCCATGGATCTTGCGTTGCTGCCATTGGTTACCAGCATTGAACAGCAGACCTACTATGCTACACCTGAAGGCCCCGAAAAACCCTTTCTGGCGATCTCTTTATCGATATGATGGATGATGGGGGTATGTCTCAATTATTTTGCTACCCCCGTTCTTACCATTCCAGTTTCAAAATCACATCATTTCACTCCACATCTGGGAAGACATGGTGAGCTACAATGTGGGAATGCAGGACATGCAAAAAAACAAGGGTATTTTCTTGGCTGAAGAGAGGGTTTGGCCAGCAAAATAGTGAATAAACATGGATACTAAGCCCTAATATTTTTTTTCCTGGAGAAGTTACTAATGAGATTATCATCCTGATACGCAGGGTGATGTCAGTCCTACCCACGTAGGTCCGCGCTTGCCTGTGCAACTGTGCAAGCTGACACAAATGACAATATCATGTCATGGCAATGTCATGTCTGAAATATCATGATTGGTCATATCAGCGGCATATCATAAAAAAACTGTGACGACATCATATTCTATAGTCAGTGAATACCTACAATGGCTTATAATATCTATTGGCCATATATTCTAGTTATATCATTATAGCTATCTATATGGAGGTTTCCTGAAATGGGGGTACCCCCAAATCATCCATGAAATAGATTGGGATTTTCCATGAAATAAACCAACCAGCTATTGGGATATCCTCCATTTATAGAAACCTCCATATCAGTATTCTCTACAGGATGGGCGACCCCAGTTATGTTTGTTGGTTTATAAACCATGATAACCCCCGTGAATACTATAGTTACAGCTACCATAGACCAGAGTTAATTCAGCCACTTTTTTCAGGCAACTGAATGCTATCTGAGGGGCCCCATCCTGACTATAGTTATGTACCGAGGATCAGAGATGTACAGCTCTGGTCGTCTCCCCGTGACTTGGCGGCACTTGGCGGCTCGACATCAATTTTGCTCAGGGCCCATGGCTGTAGAAAAAGATGGTGAAATGGGGGTTCTTGTCAGTTCTTGTTCTTTGTTATCGTTTTTTTTGATTAAGAAACTCAAGAAGCTCACTTCTCTGGAGCATCTGCGACATTTTGCGATATGAGAAGCACAGGGAGAGGATGTGAGTGCACTGAAGCATATTAAGTGTGGCAGGTGAAACGACTGGAGGAGCTTGTTACAATTTGAGAAGCAAGTGGTCTCAAGGAAGAGCACAAGTTGGGACCATTTGGGTAGGCTTTTTCTCATATCACGACTTTTTGTCCAATCGTATTTACCAAGCATTTCAATCATATTTACACAGCATTTTTTCTGATATCCATAGCCAGGGCATGCCAGGGCTATCTCCTGTAGCCATGTATCGCAGCTCGGGAGTTTTGAGGTGATCATCGAGCACAACCCAGCGCCAGAGCCACAGATGAAGCGTCGAGGAGGCTACATGATTCCTCACCTGCCGGATGGTGTGCCATGGACCTTGCGATTTTTCATGGCATGTCTTTGTGAAAGAGACAGTCAGACAGTAAAATCAGTAAACCCTCCAAAGTTTGGTTGAGAAGGGATGAAAGGGGTCCTGAAAGTTCAGAGGTTCCCAAAATCAGCATGTGACTAACAGGATGGTGTCCAGTCTGAAGGGGTATCCCAAGCAGAATGCCAACAGACTGGGCCACTTAGTTCTACTTTGGCAGGCGGCCCAGCCAAGCTTTTTCAGCTCAAAAGTGGTCAGTCTCAAAATGTGTGCACCTAAAATTGCCTGATTGTGATCATGGGATCTTAAAGCCACTGGATGTTGGGTTTCTCCCTGTCATTTTCAGAAAAGTCCACTCAAAAACCTTCCCCAAAAATATCGCATCCAAACTACGGGGCTTGGCAAATCTGCCGGAAATCCGGGGATTTTGAATGTTTCAAGTATTTGTTGGGGATGAAGACTCCCCCCTTTGCGGTGATGTGACACTCCTCAGGTGGATGGCGTAAAGTTTGGCATGCACCGTCAAGGGCCCTTGATGGATCACAAGGAAACTGCGCGCGCGCCGGGTGTTTCGCGCGGGCTGGGCGGCTGGGCCTTGGGGAAGAGTATCTCCGTGAATTGGAGCGGATTCTCCCAACATCACCCGCGAATGGTTGGCGAATGGTTGTGATGTGTGCACATAGATATATTAATATATTCAGTAATCCTGGAGTATAATCTCTGACATTTTTCTATATTCAATTATTTTCAACGCTTCAGATCACACCTCAATTTTCCATAAAAGCTTCATTTCACCCTCGGGTGAGAAAGGTGACGATCGCCCATTGCTGTAGGACTTCCCCGTGCCCCCCGGTTCCACGGCTGCGGTGGACAAGATCTTCGCGGCCAGCGCAACGCGCGGCAAAGGGGAGCTTTGGGTTCAAAGGCGCCTTCGGTGGATTTGGGGAGTCGGGATAGCCGGGGGCCAAGATGTTAGGATCGCTTGGCATTTTTGGAGAAGCCATGGCAGCATGGCATTTTTACGATTCGGTTTCTGATCAACTTGGTTTCTGAAATGGCATTGTTTTGGGGCGCGCTTTTGAAACCCTGTGTGAAACTAGATTGATAGCCAAATACCCGTGATGTTTGTTTCTGGATGGAGAATTGCCCTGTTTTCTAGACATATTGCATATATTGCTTTCCCAGGCAGTTTCAAACATTTTTTTGGTGTCTTCAGGCCCTTTTTTGATATTCTTGGGATAGCATTGGTATCGACCTCATCTTTGGTGATCCCACGACAATTGTTGTACATCAAAGGTGCCGAAGAATGTCTTTCAAAGTTTCACGATGTTGATAGAACTTCACCATTTTGGAGATGATACCCTCTGGTAAACTAACACAACTATGGAAAATCACCATTTTCAATAGCTATGTTAAATTACCAGAGGGTAAAATGGGTCTCCCATTGTGGTTATCCCCGTGGATCCGGTCCCCGTTTCCGGGAGGTGGCCCGATGAGGAGGACCGGCACCTGCGGCAGGAGACCGACGCCTTCGCCCGGCGTGTGCTGCCGTCCTTGCGGACGGCGAAGGCGGCGGAGCTGACGATGCGGTGCCCCTACGACCAACAGCTCTACAGTGATGAGGACGACTAGGGCGACACTAGGGTTGGATCTTGATGGATGTTGGATGATGTTGAGGATGTTGGATGTTGGGGGTTAGGATGGGGGGATGACCCGACCCCATCTGTTTGATGTGATTTTGAATCAATGAAAATCACTGACGTTTTTCAGAATGTGCTCTTGGAGATAGCCGTTGGCACGTTGATGTGGAAAACCCTACTATTTGTAGATCATTTTCCGAAGGAAACCTTCTGGGTTTTCCAGATGTTGAGCCTCTAAAACCTGGGCGATGTGTATCCCAGCTGGTATGTTGCTTTAATAAACATGGAAACAGCCCACCCGTTTACAGATGGGATGTTTCCTCCAGTTATTCTATGTAGATGATATATGTTCATACATACATATATATATATACACACACACCTATTTACATATGCGCTTTTCAAAAGAGGATACCCAAAGCCCCTGGTTGATCATCATTTTCCTCATCCGAAGGACCATTTAAGCGGCTTTCGCGCATTCCTAGACACGCCCATATCATACCATATGGGTTGTCATAGCGCAGGACTTTGTGGTGGGCCTCCATCCAAAGGATCCCAATCTTGTTGTGGCTGCTCAGCAGGATTTGACCAAAGATGGACCTAATGAACCAGAAGACATGAGGATTTATGACCCCCTGAAGATTGTTTGAACTCCTGTAGAAATGCTGGTTTTGTTCATGTTGGGACCCCAAAGAAAGCAGGGTTTATGACCTTTTTACAATGATCTGGCGGATCGGATTGTGATTTGACTGGTGGATTACTCTGGAAAAAATCAACCCGCAACCTCGCAGAGACCTCACAGAGAACGTGAGGTTGGGGACCCCCAAAATTTGCCCAGACCATAGAAAAAAATATAATATGTATACATATATGTGTGTATATATATATGTATATTGTGTGTATATATATATACATACAGACACACACTGTACATGTTGTATATCTTGTATATCTTGTATATCTTGTATATCTTGTATATCTTGTATATACTGTATATACATATATTGTATATATTAAGTATATTGTATATATATATATATATTGTATGCATATATATATATATATACATATCGTATATGTATTGTATATACTGTATATACTGTATATACTGTATATATATATATTTGTATATTTATATTTTAACATATTTATAATATAGTTTAGATATCTGTAGAACTTGTTGCAGGTCATCATCCCATGTCCAGAGGCAATTTGTCACCTGCAAGTCGTCATAGGTCTGCGGCTTCGCGGGCGAGGGCTTCAAGTTTGGCCCAGCCATTGGTGAACTCGCGGCGTGTCTGGTGACAGGCCGACCCTTCGCAGTGCCTGAGAGCCTGCAGCGTTTTCGCCTTGATCGACCTTGTCACGTTGTCGGCTGGGCGCCATGAAGCGAACTGGTGAAGTGGTGAAGGTGGATCCTCGTGGAGATTTCCAGCAGATCAGAAGTTTCGACCTGCTTCCATGGTTTCCATGTTTCCCAGAGAGCAGTTGATGCCCTGGATTTCTTCCCTGTAGCCGATGCCTGCTCGGCACGCCGGGGAAAGGAAGGGACGGATGGTGCTATGGAGCCAGGATGTGCCTCTTTTGTGACAAATATATGTATATATATACACATATAATTATATATATATATACATGTATACATAAATGAAAAAAAACTAAATAAATAAATAAATGACTATATATATATATAGCTATATATAATATGTATATATATATATAACAATTCGGGTGACAGGATCTAGTTCATCTAGTTCTGAGCAGGAGCATTCGAAAGCAGGGCTGCAAGATAGAAGTCGGATTCCCTGGCATTGGCTGAAACAGTTGGGTATGGCGTACAATTTTAAGGCACGGTAAAAACCACTCCCAACTTTCCCGGATTAGATATAAAATGACATATTTCTAGACTCAGTTTTGGGCAGTTTTTCAAATTTCTCTGCTGGAATCTCCTTTGGGCAGTTTTTTGGGATCGGATTTCAGCAGCGCTGAACGTGTTTGTTCCGGCGTAGGAACTGCACTTCTTTGACGATGACCAGGAGTTTGAGTGCGGTCCTTCCTACTACGCATCTGGGATCCAAAGGATCCAAAGGATCCAAAGATGAAATGTGATGAAGATTTTTTCAGGGGGTTTAGACCTGAAACATGGTTTAAAGATGTTTAAAACATGGATCAGTGGCGGAGTGTTGAGACCTCACTTGAAACAGATTATATAATTAGATCATATAAGATCTTGGAGACCCTACCTTGACACATTACTGTCCGCTCCTAGTTTTGATCCATGATGATCCATGGCTGTCTTTGTCAACGATATGATGGGACCGATTGCTGGTCGCTTTCGATTTTAGCCTGCGAGATTTTGCCAGAAGTTTATCCAAATCACCACGGGTTATCAGACTTATCCAGTATCTACTTATCAGACTTATCAGTTCAATGGGGGGAGATATGTCTGCCACTTGTGGGGTCGTTGAGAATGAAACCACCAAGTGACTCGAGTAACTCGTGTCCCCCCGTGGTGTCCAAGGCGTCTTGGTTCGACTGGGACTGCGAAATGATTGGGGACGTGACGCCAAGCTACATGAGCCTTGGTGGAAGTCGTGGTGATTCCATGTCAAAATCCCGTTAATCCATGAAGAGTTGTACGTAGTAGCTATAACTACTAGCTGTACCTAGTAGTTATATGTAGCTATAGCGTTATACCTATTTGTTATACCTACTAGTTATACATAATATACCTTGGGATCCTTGTAGTTCTAAGTATATAACTTTTTTTGAAAAAAAAGTTGCCACACATGGACATCCGTCGAGCTGATTTTTTCGAGCTCTCAAGATCCACCGCTCGAAGTGTCAGGGTGATACGGGTGATACACCCCCATGAATACCATAATATTATGATCATAATACCATGATATAGTGAGGGTATACCATGATTGAAGCTGTACTTACAGCTTTTTCGTGCCATGAATGGGCCATGAACTCCAGGGTTTTCCGCTCGGTTTTGCCAGGTACATTCCCAAGGCCTTGCAGCGCTTGCGGCGATATTTGCCGCAGGCGGGAAAGCAACGACGAATCCAGGGTTTCTTCAATCAATACATTTTATAGGTATCATATGACCTACATCAATAGGGTGTTACAAAGCTTTTTCTATGTATATTTTTATTTGGATGGAATTGGATGTCATTATATTGAGTTATATTGTGTTCATATGCTCAGCCGAATTCAGCCGACCTAAAAAAGGGCATAGGTTGAACTCACAGAGCTTCTGAGCTTCATGGCCATCCCGAGGGGAAATTTTTGTGAGACATCAATCAGTTTTTCTATTCCAATTATATAATAGTAACTATATTGATTGATGGAATATAACTATGTCTATTATTATCACTATTCTATATTATTATCACTATTCTATATAACTATATTGATAATATAGTTTGATTTCCCTATGTCTGCTTGGCAATTTGTCGATAAGACTTCAATCTCGGCTGGTAAAAAAGGCACTTTTTGATACTTTTTGACGGTAAACGCGCCATTCTTCTTCATCAAACCACCATTCTTGTTGGTTAAACCACCATATTTGTTGGCTAAACCAGCCTTTTTAAACGGCATTTTCGGCAGACAATTCTCCTTGCCACGGGCAGGCCAAACTGGTGGTCTTGTTGCGGAACCCCATCAACCGTGCGGTGTCGCATCACAACCACGACCTCGCCAAGTGCGCGCAGCGTTGATGGCGAATGGTACAGGATGGGCCCCCCAGGGATGTGAACGTTGGTTTAGATTTACCCCATGAATACTATAGTTATCTAGTTCGGTATATCTACCATAAACCACAGAATTCAGCCACTTATAAACCAATTTAGCATCTTGGGGGCCCCATCCTGTAAGAATGAAAGAGAATTTGCCTTCTCGAACAGTTTTGACACTCATTTCCATGTGAGAGTTCCGGGGGTTAGAGGATGAGCTTCCGACCAGAAATGGTCATTACAACAAGTTCCACATGCTTCCATATTCGTTTTCCTGAGGTTGACTTGGCAAACTTGCATATTTGGGGGAAGGGATCACCATCCACTAAACCAACATTGAGATATACAACAGGATATGATGGAATATCATGGAATATAATGGGATATACTGGAATAATGTGTGTATATATATACACATATCTATGTATGATATGTGTATATATGTGTATATATATACACACTGTGTATATATATATCTATACATGTATGATTATAGAACCAATAATATCATATGAATCATATGGTATTGTCCAACCTGGGGTTTCAGCGGTCTGAGTGTCAGGTACAGGGATGTGGGAGACTTGGAGGGGCGTTTCGAATTAGAAACGAGCATCGAAGCTCAGCTGCAGATGTCAGACTTTGAGCGATTCACCTCATTGCTTTGTCGGTGAAGAGCAGCAGTTGGAAGCCAGTGAATACATATATGTATATATGATTATATATGCATAATGCACAACACGTACATATGTAATAGTTCAAGAAGTCCGTAGTTGGTTAGAATTTTTCTCTCCCATCAACCCAAGGAAGATGCCGAGCCTTCCCTTTCCGATGCTTTTGGACGAGGTGCAGAAGTCTCACATCGCGGCTGAGAAATCTCTATCAACAGGTAGCATCAACCAAATTATTAAGCATGATTGGGGAATATGAAAACCATATAATCCGTATTAAACCCATATTCCTGGGATATATGCTTAAATATTCTGTTAATCAAGTGAGTGGTGATAATTCCCAATCTAAAGTTGAAAATTCGGATGCTTGGTGAACTTGTTGATCAGCCATTTCTTCACTTATCATCGTCGGGTGACGATGATCCACTGGCAGGTTTTTACAGCATCCAGTTGAAGCGGATCTTTGATCTCTACCCGCGGGATCAAGTTCTTGCCTCTTGGGCTGGATCGCAGAAGTTTCATCTCCGATCACTCCGATCTCCTCCCTTTTTGGCTGGTGAACCGAGTGAACCGCCCAAACTTTCATGGTAAATTTCAGATATTCATTAACTTGTACGAAGCCCAACATGTTTTTTCGAGAAATTCCCCCATGTTCGCTGGTGAACCATCCAAATCCTACAGTGTTTGTTTCACAGTTTTTTTCGCACCATCCCCACGTGTCACTGTGGCACTGGTCCTCGTGAGAGGTCCTCATCTCGGAACGCTGTCGAAGGGACCCACTGCGATACTTGCAGCGCGTGGCGCAGTTCTTAGGGTTGCAGGTGGCGTCCTCAGATCCAATTTAGCTCACGATTCCTTGTGAAATCCCCCATTCCTAGTTGGCATCAACCGCAGAAAACGCATGATGCTGCTGATGCTGCTGCTGCTGCTGATGGTGGTGATGATGATGATGATGATGCTGCTGCTGCTGATAATGATGATGCTGCTGCTGACGATGATGATGATGATGATGATGATGATGATGATGACGCTGCTGGTGATGATGATGCTGCTGATGATGATGCTGATGCTGCTGCTGATAATGATGATGCTGCTGCTGCTGATGATGATGATGCTGATGATGATGATGCTGCTGCTGCTGCTGATAATGATGATAATGATGATGATGATGATGATAATGATGATGCTGCTGCTGATGATGGTCATGCTGATGATGATGATGATGCTGATAATGATGATGCTGCTGCTGATGATGATGATGCTTCTGATGCTGCTGCTGCTGCTGATAATGATAGTGCTGCTGCTGCTGCTGATGATACTGCTGCTGATAATGATGATGCTGCTGCTG
>Ga0126342_10007538_pt1 | contig 19451 bp, 27 predicted proteins | sample Cyp1metagenome_FD_92528 | JGI IMG/M metagenome (GOLD analysis project Ga0126342, IMG submission 92528) | Coral microbial communities from Lord Howe Island, Old Settlement Bay, Australia - Cyphastrea 1 metagenome | ecosystem: Host-associated > Invertebrates > Cnidaria > Coral ... | reverse complement strand
TCAGGAATTGGTGCGAAAGGTGCAAGCGTGGCGTTCACTGTCGTTGCCCGCCTCCTCTGTCGCAGCCAAAGGGCTATCGAAGTTACTTGCCGCAAATGGCGACATGTCCTCGAAACAACCGACTGTTAATGAACTTGTTGGAAACAAACAGATTTGAATACTTACATCCCTAAGAATCGTTGGGATCTCATAGTGAGGGATTTGTCTCTGATAGCGAGGGTTTGGTCCCAAGACCTCTCACTGCCAGGGTCCTGGTACCTAGGGGAAAAGGCCTCGAGGGCCCTTGACGGCCCACATCCATGCAGCCGTGAGTTTCATCATGATTCAATAGATTCTAGGTGATGGAAATAGATAATCAATTCTTAGATATGATATGTACATGGTACCCAGTGACTTGCAAAAAAAAACCTATCACACAAGAGTCAACCTATCACACAAGAGTCATTTGGGATAACAGGGTTCCTTCCATCTCCATTTTCCCCATCGTTCCCACACGCTGCCATGGGATTTGTTTTTTCTCACATGGCCCTCTGGTTGGCGCGTTGTGGATGGGCTACAGTGGATGCCTCGCCACGGGCCAGGACTGAAACACCGCTAAAGGGAACCTGGGGTGACACATCTAACCTTTGATTGGAATGAATGGGGATGCAGGGTGCAACACGCATATGAAAAACTTTGAAGGTGTTACGTACATCTTGATGCTTAGCATGCATGGCAAAACAGATGCCGTCCTATGGAGCACGTTGTTGCTCAAAAGCGGGGGGCCACTGTGGAGCCATGAGCTCTCCAAAGGTGGAGGATGTGATTAGTGCCCCAGCCTCCAATTATCATCAAAATCATGGGTTGAATTTACAATTTGACTTGCAAGGTTACTTTTCCCATGAGATGCTCAGGTCTTTTCAGCACACTCTCTGTTTTTTTTTGCTTCATGCAGCCCAGGCGCTATCAAACTCTCTCTTCCTGGCAGCGCTCTCCTGGACTGTGCAAAGGCTGAACCACCCAGCAACAGCCTTTTTCCAGATGTCAATCCAGTGAGGGTTGGGAAATTCACGATGGAGAAGTACCTTCCACTGATTTTGAGATTGTTTGAGTTGAGCCCTGAAGGAATCTTGATCCGCATGAACGGTTTGTTCGTACACCAGTACTCAGCATGTCATCATGGTCGAATACTAAACATCTGTTTGGGTATACTCTGGGCATTCCTTTTTTAACAGCAAGCAGGCATATCATGGCGTAGCCTCCCAATGTTGTGGGTATCTTAACACATGTTTCATTGGGGGGTTATCTCATGCCATCTCAGGAGAGATCTCTTCGGCCTGTTTGAACCAAGCCTTCGTCCATATGGATAAGGAGAGCAAGTTCAATTTGAGCCAAGCTAGGCACTTGAAAGACAGGGCCACATGGGCAAGCGGTGAGCCTTGGGAAGCATACTATGGATTGGTATTTAGCCGATGGGGTGATGTTCTGATATGTTCTGATCTTCAGGAAAATAGGAACAAACCGCACATTATTGGAACCCCAGCCAGTGTATAATCTGTTGTCTCTCAACATCCAATGATATATCAAATGACCCCATGAATCATTGTTGCAACAAGGAAGCCTATGCCCTCTTCAACATGCTGTCGTATTCTCGGAGATATTGGAGACGGTCTTTGGGGCGCACTCATGTGTCCGAAGCAGCTTGGAAACAACAAATGACTAAAAGGGGCCATGCATACCACGATTTAATCTCTAGATCTCTAGATATAGATTCATAACCCAGAGAGAAACTATTGTATCCATAATATAGACCATTATGGGGAAACCTGTATCCACTTCATTCCACTTTGGATCCATATCCTCCTTTTTTCTACTTTGGATCGAACTGCCCGTTTCAATCAGGTTGCTGCGCAACTGCAAGCGGTCATGCGGCCCAACTCCCGGAAGGCTCGGCCCACCTGCACAAGAGCTGCGAAGGCCAAATTGCCTCAGCATCCGGAGCCGGAGAAAGAAGTGTGGGAAATTTCTGATGGTGAGATGACGTCAAGTTGGGGCCCCAATGAACGCAATGAATGTCAATGGACTTGAAACACAAATATATTTTTTTTAAGAAATGCAATTAATGGGTCTTCAAAGACTGCTTGACTTCTTTTGGGGTGTCTCATACATTGATCATTTGGAAATGATGTTTCCATTTCTGGTAGTGCAAAAGGTTAATAGAATTGTGACCCGCCAAGGTGAGGGTGGTGAGGAGCATCGTCATGGAGATCACTCTCATGAGACCACCGGTGGTGAGACTTCGGACTCCCCAGTGCTTCAGGATGGATCCAACCCGATGATTGGTGAAAACTCTTCTGGGGTTGGATTGACAGATCCCCAGGGTGCCGTTCAGAATCTAACTAGCCCAATGGCAACTGAAATGGACATGTCCGATGCAGAAATGATCTTGGATTCTCCTGTCAAGGAATGCTATTGCCACAAGATTGAATGGCCTGATAGGCAACCATCAGTTGAGGATTGGGATCTGTGCCATCACTGCAAGGCTACACGTCACCCCACTATGGATGATATGGAAACGGTGGTTGATCATGTAGGCACCATGGGGAATGATATTGATGCAATGTATTCTCCCTCGCCTGGTGAACATGTGCCCGGGACTGAAGACTTGGGTGAGATTTCTCCAGTCCCTGCCCCTGCCCGGAAACTACGTCGACTTCGTCCAGTGATTGTTGAGCCGGTCATGGTGGATAGTCCCAATGATGACGTTGATGAAACTGGAGATAACTTTTCCAAGCTCTCATTGCATGAAGTTGGTCAACCCGAAATGTCCCAAGTTTCTTGGTTCAGCTTGAAGGCCACAGCTAGTCACACATGGTTTTTCTTCCGGGTCCATATGAATGTATCCCCCGTATGGCCGGCAATTTTGAGGCTGGCTATCTGGTGCTGGATGATGATGAGAATGTCTCCAATGCTGGGGATCTGGCTTCCTTGGAGCCACCATCTTTGGCCGCAGAGGAGCAAGCCTTGATGCCAATGTGTGTGGAATGAAGTGTTGCCAAAAGCTTGAAAACAAGGTCCTTACGTAACAGTCTTTACATATATATGAAAATTATCTATATTATAAAGCAGTAACCTTACCCCCCTCACACTGCCCGCAGGATGGAGCTCGAGCAGTTGCGGCGCATCCTGAAACTGATCACTGTGATGCTGAATCCCAGGACATATTCCTATAGCTTGATTCCCAATAAGTTTTATGCCCAACAACAGGCATGCAAGATCATACATGGTAATGGCAGAAACAATGCATACCCATAGCCTATACCATCAGTACCCTCCCCACCAAGTCTAGCATTGTTGTATACTTGTATTTGCTGGACAGGTGTCCAACACATACGGCCAAACGCCAGAATCTGAGAATGTGAAATATAGTAGATGTCATGAATATATATATCAGCATGCATCGCATTCATGCATACAATATGTTCACGCTTCCTTGGTGGGAAACTTTTTTGGGTGGCAAGCCAACAAAAATGGCTAACGCACAGTATCTACAAAAATAAAAGTTATACTTCCATATGTTGATCGGTTGTTCATGCATATCCCATGGAAAAGGGATGTACCATGATGTGCCTAATTAATCCATCAAGTGCACTGTTGTCGCAGGAAGGACTGCCATCACATGCTGCTGAACCAGCTGCTGATCATCATTCTGTTGATGTGGAGGCCACGCAGGGTAGCCAGTTTACTGTTAGTTGTTGACGTATGTTCCCTTAGATAATCTAAATTGTTATGGTCACGTTACCTTCATTTCCACAACTTCCCCAGGTATCCATGGCTATCCCTTTGACCTGGACCCTTCGGGACTATCCACCATAGATTCCATAACAGTAGTTCGAGTAGAGAAGCTTCAATAACCTGTTCCGACCATTGAGGGGTTTGACTTAACAAATCCATCCCCAAAAGTTTCAATTATCCTTCGACAATAGTTGACTTCATGTTCGTATATTCGGGGTTAGTGATGGTTTAATGGAGAACCCTGTCAAACCCTGCGCTGCCACAGGGCGGATGCCATGAATCAGCGGCTGGGCCCGATGCTGGTCAGCGTTGTGCCAGTGCATCTCGTGCCAAGGCCTGTGGTTTGGTGTTGTGGGGTATCAACAAAAACATTGATGAGTCTGATGATATGGTTGGATATGCTCTTGGAAAGTATGGGGTGAACACATCAAGCATGTTCTCAAGCGTCATGCATGTGATACATGTGAATGCACAATGTCTCTTCATCGGTGCTTGGATTTTTGGAAAGCCATGTTAAACTCTAGCTAAGCTAACTACTCGTGATTCTCGAGTGATGTTAATCTAGCATGATCTTTCGGTCAAGTGGGGTTAGGTTAGGCATCCGCACCATCCAGGGTAGTCCAGGTGATTGATGGTAGCACCTTGCCAGGTCAGTGTTTCCAGACTTGCGCTACCTGATCAGCCTGCCTACATGAATGAGATCGAGAAGGAGGTGGAGGAGATGGAGCCACCGGTTTTTGCTACACAGGGGGAGGCTGCTGGCAAAGCCCGAGGTCGACCAAAGGCCAAAGCAACCCCAAAGCGAAAGCCACGTGAGAAAGCACCAGCAAAGGCAAAGGCAAAGGCAAGTAGATCTCCCAAGACAAAGGGCAAAAAGGGCGGGAAGCCAAAGGCCAAGAGCGCCCCCAAGAGCAAAGCAAGCAAGCGATCAGCCAAACCTGAGGCTGCAGCAGCACCCGAGAAAGCCCCTAGGGCTGCACCCAGCAAAGCAAGAAAGCGACCAGCTGAACTTGATGCTGCACCATGCCCTGTGCTTGATGTGGTTGCTGCAGAACCTGCCAAAAAAGGTAGAGCCCGTAAGTCTTTGCCTGCCCATGCCAAGGATGCAGAGCCTCGGGTGCCTCCCTCCCATGTGACACACAATCACATTTATAGCAGTGCTTACAGAAAGGCCCTTTCCCAATACCCAGGGGACAAAGAAAAGGCCCGTCAGATTGGGAAAGAGGCTGTGGAGTTTTTCAAGTCAACCGGCACTGTCAATAGCCTGTGTGGGGAATTCCGTAGTTCGCGACGCAGTTCAGTTGCTGCTCCCCGCGATGATGGTGACACTGCATAGCTTGGATCATATGGATCATTTGAAATTTAGCTGATTTACCGAATGATATGCAACGAGGACTTATCACATCTTACCACTATGTGTCTCCTTCTTTTTGATTGCAATTTCATTACAACCTTGGTCCATGGTTGCTAATTTAAAATTCTAATGCCATGCTCAAATTCTTGCTAGCGGATGGTGAGACACTTGTGTGGTCGTGTGGCCTCCAATTTCATGGAAATTTGCCGTCGTTGAAACAACGATGTTTTGACCAAAAGTCACATGGGCTGCAGACTGGTCTTCAAAAAAATGGGAATAGGCTCTAGCTGCAGATTTGCATGTTGAAATTTGATGTCAATCTGGTTTGTCGGAAGCTGCGGCACCTTGAAAGCATCGCCCACGTGTAGCTCTGTGCATTGTGCAGCCTCAGCAGTTTGGTTCTGTGGTCGATTTGCGGGGACCATTAGAATGCCACCGTCAAAAGCCCTATCAAAGAGGTGGCAACTTGAATCAATACATGTCTCATGAGGGGAGCCATGGGTGCCCCAAGCGACCTGTTTATATTTCGATCATTTTGTATTATCTATATTGAGATGATCTCAAACTTAAATTGTTTTCCCCATGATTTTATATACCCTTGAATGTCAAACTTAGGTATGCTGCAGTGGATAAGGAGGAAGAGCGGGTGCCTATGACAATTCCTCGCCGCGTTCCCCATGGAAATGTTTGCCCGGGTGGTTTGCCCTTCCGGTTGTGGTGTCTCATGTCGATACTGTCCAAGGCTTCAGGGTTTGGTTCAACATTGGGGTATGTAAATTGTGATGCCAAACTTGGGATCCCCAGAAACCTGTATTAATCGATACTGTATCACTCACCGGCCCAAGAAAAAAGTTCGATTTGTTTGAAGGAACCCCATATGAATTAGGTATAGACATGAGTTAGGTGCCTTATTCATGATATTCATGGATCTTCATGATCATTTTTAATATTCGTTCCTATAGGGTATATAGATATAGATTATTTATATCTATTTATCCATGCCGACCCAAAAACACCTGCAGGCATTCGTCTACACCCCGGACAAGTACAACATGGTGGATATGTTTGCTGGCCGTGCCCGGCTTACGAAGGCTTTCGCCGAGCATGGGTACAGCACATGCACACTGGATTTCTGCCGTGATGAGCAGGACGACTCTTGTTTGGTGGGTTTATGATAAATTTACACATAGGTTGGCCCCAGAAAGCCACCCCACAGCTAGCTAAATTCCTTCAAGAATCCCAAGGATAAAGACACTTTTTGGGAAAACAAAGTGGAAAATTGCCAGTGTGTTGTTTGTGTATTCTTTTGACACCATCTTGAATTTAATTTAGTGGTTTTGCCTGCATGGCTTATTTGTGTCAATGGATGCATGCACGGTAAGACCCAAAGCCCCCATGTGCCTATCACGTCATGCATGTTTATCATAATATGTGTATAACCCCCACATACCGGTTTTATGCACTGCCTATGATCTAAGGACATACTGAGCCCAAGTGGATTTTGTCGTCATTTGTTGGCAGTCATGCAAGTCTGTGCCACTGGATTGGTGACTATGGGCATTCCTTGTTCTACGTGGGTGACAATTAACCGTACCTTGGATACAAGAATGACCACCAGTTCATCAGATCAACAAAATGAAAACGTAAAATCCAATGCCTATTGACAATGCCTATTAATTAGACCCAATAATAACGGTGCTGGTCAAACACCCAAAGTGGTAGGGGTTACCGGTTACCTCCTTATATATGTTTCCATCGATGTTTATGGGTAGCGCGCTAACAATGAGAATGCCAAAGGTAATCATTGCAATAGCGATCATGCCACAAATGGTTGATGGGTAACCTATCCCAACTTGATTGCGGGAACCATTTTGCTTGGGGGCTGAGGTGGAACAAGCCGACGGTCACAGCAGAACCCATTGGGGTCGATACTTGATTGCAAGGAAGGTCAATGGGGGTTTCAAAATAAATGGGTGTTCCATTCAAATCCATTTCGTGGCCCTGATGTCTTTTTATAAGCGCGGCCGGGGTTTCAAACCATCCATTGTGGAACCACCCCTTCAAATGTAATTTTCCCGTTGGCTTGCTGTTCACGGAAAGGTACTTAAAAAGGAACTGGGCCTTTGTGTAGGTTTTTTGATGATGGCAAGCCAACAGGAAAATTGCTACCATTCAAGGTTTTGTTCATGTAATGTAATTTAATTTCATGGGTGGGAACTGTTGTTCATGCCCCAAAAAGATACCCAGGGATGTCAACCGATTTCATGATGGTGACAGTGTAGCTGCTAGCCATAAAGTGAACTAAAACCCTGTAGTAATAAGGCATATCCTTGTCTCTACTTTCAATGGAATTTGATGAGAAAAAATAATGTTACTGTAGATTCCAAAATTGATGGGTGCTCCAAACCCTTTTGCTGACCTCTTTTGTGAGCCTAGCTTTATAAGACTTCCCATGGTCAAAAAATAAGCCATTAATATTGAAACCCCATAGGTTATTCTCTAAACCTGCACCCCTCATATCCAGAGCCACCACGCCCAGGAATGCGAAGTCGACGGCATCTGCAAACACCTTGGTGAGCCGAGCTTCTTGTTCAGAAACATAATGATATCCCTGATGAACCTATGGTAAAACCCCATTGGTTATGTTCAATCGTAAACCCCATTGGTTATGTTCAATCCATGATAGCCAAACAGCCTTTGTATACCCATCACTGTGTGTGGGGCTAAGTGCGCATTGATCCTCTATGCCATCATTCACCAGAATGCATTCTTCCTGATTGAGAACCCGATGACATCATTGGTGCGATCCTTAATGAAGGAATGGTGTCTCAAAAATTCAATCTTATTGCATGTATGCTTGGCAATGCTTGGGCTCCTGTTCGAACTAAGTTACCATATCATCCACGGTTGGCCGAGCTTTTCGCTGCCATTACCAATACCCTCCACGTGAACTTTACATGGTTGGGCGAATTTGGGTCCCGAACACCGAAGCCAATTCGACTTTGGAGCAACGGATCATTTATCTATGGCCTACGAAGGACTGTTTCTAAAGAAAAAACAATGAGGGACCATGATGAAACCAACATGTCCAACAAATGGTATACCTGAGCATGGCACAGGAGACTGCGCCGTAGCAAATACAACAGGAGGAAGGGCCTTGTGACTCACTACGTGGACCGGGCAGGGAAACGTAGGTTCCAGGGAAATTCAAAGTTGAAAGGGAGCCAGGCGTATCCCCTGCGCTTTGCAAGGGCCGTCCCTTGGATTATGCGCAAGGGAATATTTAGTTTTTGTTTACATCTTTCATAGTCAACCCCTGAAGTTACCATAACTATCATCCAAGCTCTACAATGGTCTTCTGCTGTCATCGAACCAAATGGGGTCATCATGTCACTATATGTGGTTCTTTGTTCGGGTATTTGATTTGAAGAACTGTTTGTTTCGGCCATATGTTTGATCTTCTAATGCAGATTGCACTATATATAATATAAATATGGGTATGATATATGCATTCTCTGTACTAGGTGTACATGTTCACTGTACATATATATATTATATCACAAGGTCAACATGGTAGCATGCAATACCAATCTCTTAACAGCATTGTTGATATTGTTGCTCATGGCAATCGCCCAGGTACGTGATGCTTGGGTCCCTCATCACAATGCTGCTGCACAACCAGCTTCATCACCGGAGATCAACTATGCGCAAGATACTTGGGATGATGCTGATATGGAACCGGTGATTTCATGGTTAGAGGATCATGTGAAAAGTCGGCGTCTTTAGGCATCCCGCATGTAAAATATGTGCCTAAGGCGTAGTGCAAATTTAGACGCACTGGTTGGTGCTGTGCCCTGTGTGCTTAACATGGGGACACTGACAATTCGCCATACCTGTGAGATGTGCCATCCAGGCCTGAAAAGAACATGGTGCATGATTCTTGCTTGGGAGTGAACACAATGCCTCTTCCTCTTATTTAAGATGAATATAAGAGAATCAGGGCATCTCATTTTGATACGTCCCCAAATAGCTTTTTACCCCTTTTTGGATACCCCTGTTTGGAATGCAGTGGCCGGTGAAGAAGTTTCCAAAATGGTGGTGCCACCAAATCAGTATAGTACTTTCGAGTCAGGGTATCCTTTTGGTTTGAACCCCATCAATTGTGAAGCCACCATTCAAGGGAAACTACCATCCCCGTGACTTCATGAAAAGGTACCCATGGTTGTCCAAAGTGTGTGGATTACATGTGGGGATTCCAACTATATATATAATATATATCCAAATGTTCTTGGTGGGTCATTGTTCCAACAACCGGTGAAATTGTGGTCGTAAGATAGTGTCGGTGGGTCATTGTTCCAACAACCGCTGAAATTGTGGCCGTAAGATAGCGTCGGATAGCGTAAGATAGCGTAAGATTGAACCCTCGTGGGCCCTCAAACGAATACATAAGTGAGGGACCAGGCGTAAGATAGCGTAAGATAGCGTCGGATAGGTTTTGGGGTTTGGGGATATGCTATCTGACGCTATCCCGCATTGTGTTCACCAGTCGCTCCATTTTGGCCGCGAATAGATTTGTGGGGGTCATGGTGAAGAAACCCGTCGATCCCATGGAGGACAGGATGCACATATCATATCAAATTATGTTACATGTGTGCCCCTCCCATATGACAAATAAATGGGTCATGGGTTGCAGGACCAAAGGAGTCCCACTTTTAGCCCTTGCGTGGCTGCTTCAAAGAGAGCTTTCTTCGATCGGTTCCCTGGAGCCTCTGGGGCCTTGAGTTATTATACAATATAACACTGGAAAATTGTTTTTTTTTTTGGGGTTTGCCTATAAATGAAACACGCACTCCGTTTTACACAACCATATTTTAATGTATAGTTATGATATCGCATTTCATGATAAATTAATGAACTTACACTGGGGGCATTTAGTTTGTCTAATCGTTCTTTGGGGTGTACCTTTCAACTGTTATAACTGACTATATAGTGGATATCTCACCCTGGCCAATCAGGCCTTTACGACACCGCCGCCAACTCGGTCGATGACATCGCCGACCGAGTTCCCAGAGGTTGACTCCCAGGCCACCACGACGGTGGCTACCGAGTCTCAGGCATGGTTCTTCGGGGTGCCCCATCCAAATGGGTGTAGTCAGCCTGATGACCAAGGGTTCATGAGATTCAAAACATGCGGGGGTCGCAGGTGTCTGACGTGTTGTGGCCAAGCAATTTGGATTTCTCGCCTCACGATGATCCCTTGATGAAACTGACAGAGTCTCTTGTCATCATTAAAACGGGTGGTTGTGATTTTATGATATATTCAATTTAAGAAACCACCATGAGCAGTGGTCACATGCATATTATGTACATACTTACCCCGAGTGCACCCAAATATCATAATTAACCCCCATTATAAGTTATGCATCTTTCGAATTCTGTTGATAACTTAGGTCTGTGTCTCCTGTCAGCACTGAAGCGCCCAGTAGAGCATCTCCTGCAAGCTCCCACAGCCCCAGCCCTGCCAAGACAGCAAGCCCTGGGCTGCCCCCTGTGCCACCCAAGCATGGAAGCGCAATGATAGTGAGACCTACTGCCACCAAGAAAGCCAAATGTGATGCGCCACCACCACCAGCATACGCAGAAGCTCCAAAGACAATGATGCCACCCACGGAAGCCCCGATAAAGAAAGCCAAGACTGAAGCAAACCCTGAAACAATGTATGCAGTGAAGGGAGCATGCGCAGGTAGACCTCCAGCCACACCTCAAACTTCGGCTCGTGTTGCTCCTCAGCCACCTGTGAAGGGTAGCGCAATGGTTCTCAAGCAACCACCAGCACACAAAGCAGAACTCCCGAAGCCTGCGTCACCTGCCTATGTGAAGGCCCCTGGTGTGCCGCCCCCTGTTGGTGTGAAAATGGAATTGAAAGCAGTGCCAAGTGCAGCAGCAGCTTTGAGGATGAAAAAACCACGCCCCAGCATGAAGGTGGAGACCACCACTGAGATGCCTACCTCTTTGGCAGCGCCTGTTGGGCCACCACCTCCCAAGCCTGCAAGCCCAGTCAAAGCTCATCAGCCAGCACCGCCCATTAGCCCGAGCTTGGCCAATTCTGAAGGGAACATTGCGACAAGCAATGCAGAGCACCCGCCACTGGTTGCCAAAGCTGCCCCCCTGCCCAAGCCTCCCCCACCAGTTGCCAATGCAGCACTGGCCGAGTCCAAGGAGATAGAGAGGGAGGAGAGGATTAGAAACTGGATCCAGAAAATGGACGAACTGGAGACACAGCAACGGATCCAAAAGATCAGGGAGGACCCGGTGTTTCCGCAATACCAAGAATACTTGAGGAAGGAGATCTTTGGAGGTGATGAACCTGATGAGTTTGGCACGACAGATGAAGATGAAGAGATGGTGTCATGGTACTTGTGGCTGGAAGAGCAGCTGCCGAAGCCTCTCCCTGACCCCAATCCCGCTGAGACTGCGCAAGTTGCAGTTAGTGCACCTGTGGAACCCAGACGTGTGACGTTTTCGCCTGCGGTCGAGGTTCACACACCGGCCGCAACCCCAGCAAGCCCAGCAAGCCCCGCCTCCACGGCCCTGTATGTGCTTCCGCCTCCGGCAGAAAAAGCATTGGCAGTACCAGAACCTCCTGCAATGGCAGCACCAGCCGTCCTGGCACCTCCGGCAGAAGCAGCAGTGGCAACGACACCTCCAGCAAACACAACACCAGCGGTTGCCACACCCCGGGCAGAGACAACGGTGACAACTGTACCTTTGAAGCCTGCAATGCCACCACCAGCAGCTCACAGTCTTGTCCCGGTTCCCAAGTCAAGCTTGGCAACAGCAGCCCCAGCAGCAGGAGCAGTTCCAAAGAGCAGCCCAGGTGCAACCTCAGCCCCAGCAGCCCCAGCACCCTCTTCTTCTGCACCATCTGGAGTCCTTGCTACCAATATCGTGGTGAATGCCCCTGTTTCCCAATTGCATTAAGATTATGGTTGTCAACATGATCCATCAGGTTTTCATGATCTAAGTTGGATCAAACATACTCAAGCTGACATAAACTCATTGCTTTGGAAGTCAACCCCTGGGTTCCCATGAATGTATGCGCATCTTTCATGAGGCTGATGCGGAAGTTACCTTCAGTTGCTACAGAGAGCGACAGGCCCATTATGCTCAGATGAGGAGGCTTGGGTCAACTATAGTTGCCATGAATGGGCACGAAAAAAGTGTGAGATTATGTGCCGGGTTTGGTAATAGTAATTGTCCATACTGCAGAATCCCATCAATATACACCGGGTTTCGATATCCAATACTCCATCACTTCATTCAACTATAGATTTCCAAAGGCTATCTAAATACCAGTATGCAATCCAACCACCATGAAAAAAACTTTAAATAACTGTTGCGATATCCCGTAAAATGTCATCACGTACTTAGAAAACCAGCATATAGTTTGAATTATTTGATCACTTTGACACCCATTAGTGGTTTGGAAAACAGGCAGCTGGAAAACTTTGAGCAATATGAGATCCCTGACCAGATCGTTGAGTCATGGAAGCAAGCATGTGCGTCCCGCAGCAGAGCTGGGAAGAATGCTGTTTTCCAAGCATTCCTTCGTAGTGGGAAAGACTGGTCAAAGCTTCTTGATTATCACCAAATTTCTTTTTGCTATGAAATGAAACCCTCAAGTTTCCAATCTTAAATCAATTTTCCATGATGGGATTGATCAACCCCTCCTTTGAGCCAGCCCCGCCTCGCCACCAAGGCTGGATGTCAAGAGCTCGAAGTCCAGGAGGGATCGCACCGTTGGACGAAGACGATATGGTTCAAACCTTAGATTGCCCAACAATGATATGCAAATGGGGGCTAGATTTCTAATGCTGTACATGGGGTTTCCAAATTGGTGGCATGTCGATCATGTCGATTTTATGCGTCATTTGGTTATGTTTGCAGGGTAGCTGTTTCGCCCAAGGTGGGTAGTTACAAAAACGTTGACACAAGCTCTAAAGCGGAACCTATTCAATAACATAATCATTATTTATCCATGGGGCTTGGGATTTATATTTGGTTAATTATAGAATTGCAACCACAAACAAACTCAACCTCATCTGCCTAGGCTGGAAAACGAAGGCCCAGCTGATGGCCATGCACAACGATGAGCAGATTGTTTCTCGGATCATTGATACGAAAACCCGGCAGCAGGAGTACAAGGAACATCCTGATGCTCCTGGGGACATCAATGCCATGATGTTTTACGTGCTGGTTGATCTAGAGAATGTTGAAGAGGATGAATATGAAGAAGAAGTTCGTCTTGAAGTGTCTGGCGAAGCCTATGGTGAACAGGTGCTACATAAAAATCCATTTGTTATTTTAAGTTCGATTAATTTTATATAAGTTCTGCATGGCTATGACTTTTATCCCACATATCCACATATTATGTTTTCGATGTTTTTCGATCAATTTCAAGATTTATGTATATATAAGTTCATCATGACTATGACTTTTATCCCATCCACATATCATTGTGTTCGATCAATTTCAATATTATATAAGTTCTGCATGGCTATGACTTTTATCCCACATCCACGTATCATTTGTGGCCCCTGGGTAGGCGGAGCGGCTGGCTTCGGAACCCATCTTGAATGCTATGGGGAGTGGTGTCATGCATGAGCCCTTGCGTTTGCAGCTCCCGCCCCCAAAGCAAGAGCTTGCAGCGCCAGGGGCTGTGACTTCGACGGCAGCTCCATCAGGTCCAGGTGTTGGTGCGGTTCCTGGGACGGTGGAGGCCGCAGCCAAACCCAAGGCTTGTAGGAAGCCAAAGGCTGCTGGTGCGGGTGATGAGAAGGCACCCTCTTCCAGGAAAAAGATTCTCATTTTAATTCGTGGTAGTTGTGAGGTGCCCTCAAAGTGTTGGATTGATCAAACATAGTTTATTTTTTGGGATTGCAGTTCCTAGTTCCACCCTGAAATTAAATCCAAATTTTGGGACATTGATTTCAATTGGATTTTGTAATTACAGATCTGGAACCCCAACGCCACATGGACATATACCAATTTATCCATCGAATGTAATTGGACCCAAACAAACCATCAGAACCATTAATCGCCAATATTAGCGACTGCTAGTACAGTGAAGATGGGATAGACTGGGGGTTTGCTTCAGCCAACTAATAGATATCAAATCAAAAAATGTAGACATACCCGGCTGTGACCTGTGTGCTGGGGTGGCTAAGGAACGAAATGCCTGAGGAACTTCGTCCAAAGGCGCTGTGGATCTTGAACAAGCTGTCCGGGGATCTCCAAAATGCCAGGATGTGGCCGGTGCATCTTGCGCACTTGAAACACCAAGACTCTTTGAGTAACCTGACGTTATCCCCAACAATTTTTGATTCAACAAATATGGGAACTCTATCCGTGTATGTGTTTACTTCATGTTACCCATGCAACAAACAGTGAGGTTAATGAATGAATTTAACTTTCAAATTCATCTCTAGGGGTTCACCGAAGCACCATAATGTAATTTTAGTTCATTGAAGGATCAGTTCCATCCATGCATGCTTTCATTTCCCAAGGCAAAAGTTTCCTTGGGCACGCTGATGAGCTGGAGCGTAGCTTTATCCAGCTCACGAAGCAGACCATGAACAAGGAGTTGTGGGATTTCTTGATGTTGGGAATCATGGGGTGATTCAAATAATTATCATTGAATGTTATGCATGCCTAATATATTTTCATAAATTCTATGCAATGACCCTCCTATCCAATCAACCAAATAAAACGACATCCGTGCAAATGTGGTATTCGGCCAGGAGATTGACCCTGCCGATGTGAACCAGCTGAAGGCTGCATGTGAGTTGGCCTTGCAGCGCATGGCGCTGTACAATGAGGACGCGACAGGGGCCAGCACCCTGACCAAGCCCTCTCGTGGATCCAAGGACTGGCCTTGTATCTATCATCAACATGTTTTTTTTAAAAAATATAGGGTTACTATCTTGCAATTGTTCATGCATAGACCCCATGTTTGTACATGTTGTTTGCCCACCCCATGGGCAAAAAGTGAGCATGGAGACTCTTCAGCATATGGAATATAGAATGGTTATCATGTTGGTTTACCATACGGGTATTATCGTGGAACAAGTCTTGAACAAGTGTTTAACAATTTCAAATCTCCAAACCAGTACCCTTTAGCAGCCAAAGGGGCCCAGTAGTGTGGCAACGCAGGAGAAGAAGATCGCCTCTCGACCGGCCAAATGATGGAGAACTTTTCAGTCATCATGATGGTGACACAATCTCGATGGGTGTCTGGGTTTTTCTAAAAGCCTGGTCTTTAATCAATGGGGAACCATGCCACAGCTTGACCAATGTCGCTGTGGGCTGTGTCTGAAAAGCTTTGCAATCCCAAACAGTGCAAAACTCGGGAGAAAAAAATGTTGAATGCGCGCACCATCAGAGAAGAAACAGCTGATGAACCCAATGGAAAATGTTATCCATTCTCATCCCTATGAACCGGTTGGGGTTTCCAGTTCCTGCTTTATTCAATCAAACATACTTCCCTGAAGCCACCAACAAATCGTTATCAATAAAAAATCCCAAACCATGAATGCATGGTTCATTTGATGGTTTATTTTTGAGAAAGACCACCTACACATTATCTGCATGATTGTCAATGGGTTGCTACTACAAAGCCCGCAGGAAAATTTCGACAGCTGCAACTTGCTGCATCATCAAGCTGTGATCACCCCAAGGACTAATCAAAGGGCGTTCTTTGGGCATATAGATACACAGGTCTCCTATCCCCAATCAAACAACCATCATTGTATTCATTTGGGGTTCTGGTGGGAACTTGTGATTTTTGGAAACTAGTGACTGGATGACCCTTCCCACGCCTGTGGGTGGATGATGCAGGAACCACCATGGAAGCGACCTCGCTTGACGCCGCACGAGCCAGACTACATTGCGGCTGCAAAGGGCCGGGGGGTTGCCCCCAAAAGTGTTCCCCATTTCGGAGATTTACTGGTGGGAGACTTTGCGTCTGGCAAATCCAGTGCTGCCAGAGTATCTTGGTTACTATATAGACGTTGGTGGGAAACCAATATTGAACACTATACTATAGCATAGTTTTTATATATTGGGCATTACATTCCCAAAAGGTTCGGGCCTATATTTGGAGGAACCCACAAAAACAAATATGCTGTGTGCAATACTGGTCATCTTATAAAAACAAAAAACAATCATACATTCCATACGGCGATGTGGTTAGATGAACCATGTAAGTATTTTCTCTTGAATGGGGGCACATTTTTTGTAAAAAAACATGGTCAAAATAAAGGGTTCGGAATCCCATTGATTTTGCAATTCCCATTATATGCCATGGATCGATGTAATATCCCAGAGGATCCATGTATGGAATATTTACCTACATTGACCCCTAAAGTAATTTAAAATAATCCCAATGTAGGTAAATATTCCATACATGGATCCTTAGGATATATGAATCCAAATACGCTACGAGGACGTCCCATGATAATCACTTCCCTATATACTTGTTATTTGACTTATACATGGTTTTCTTTCACAAATCCTGTAACTTATTACAGTTATGGCCCTTTACCAGTTATAAGTAATTATAACCCCATTTATAGAATGTATAATCCAATTTATAACCAATTTATAATTATAATAAATGGCCATAACTGTACGTGGTGGTCGCACGTGGGGTTAACATTCCTAATTCATCCCTTTCACCCTCATCCTATAAAAACCCAGCTTTGGGAATCACCACATACCACCACCAGAGAGCTCAAGGTACAAAATGCTGCGCATTCAGCAGCGCGATGGTGTGAGCAAAAGGGTGGGACGATCGATGCTGATGATATGGTGGGTAAAATTTCCAAACTTGGCACCAGTGGCAAACATGCCAAGAACTGTGAGCGTGATTTTCATAGCTTGCTGAAAACTTTTTCGAAACGACTGGGTGCAAAAATCAGCACCATCCATGCTCGCATGTACAACCATGCCGAAGCGCGTGTGGAGTGGCAACCTTTGAGTATCATTTTTCCTGATGATATGGCAGCTGCTTTGTTCAATCGTGGCGGCCGTGTGTGGCAGCACACCATGTTTGGTGACAAGGCTCCAGATGAGGTATTGGCTTTCTGGCAACACTGCAAGCAGCATTGCGACTGGTTCAAGGGAAGCAAGTGCTTCAACTACCCAGTGTTGGAGAAATTGATCCCCTTCAGCATCTACGGTGATGACATAGCTGCTTACAAAGGTTTGGAGACTGGCATGGTCACTGTCCTTGGTTGGACCAGTGACCTGGCATTCCTGAATGGTTCCTGGACTCGTTATTGGCCCATCACTGTTTATGCAGAATATGCTGCCACAGAGTGGACATACAACGACATTATGTCTCATGTGGTCCGTCGGCTCCATGGGATGTTTGACACCGAGGTTGTGCATGACTGGACGGCTGATGGATACATGTTCGTGATGAGCAGCTTGCAGGGCGACTTGAAGTTTATCAGAGACATGTATCACCTTCATGACTACAGGGCCAATTCTTTTTGCAGTGCCTGCGGTGCGCAGAAAAACAACGATGACATCAGCATGACCTTGGCTGACTTCCGGCCCAATGCTGCACATGCCACTAGCATGCCAGATCTGAGTGCTTTTCACCAAAATCGCACCTTGGCAGCTTAGTGTTTTTCAAAAGATGTTAGTGTGTGCGTGGCCCACCCTGATTCATAGTGTTGAACAGTTTTGCGAATACTTTGCATCATTATCACTGTGGAGGTTCTGTGGTGTTTGACCTTGGGGTGCCCATAGAGCGTGTTCTACATGATAACCTTCATTCACAGTTGCTCGGCACGGGCAAATCTGCAAATGGCTCGGCAATAGTTTTCTTGGCAGAGTCAGGCTTTTGGGGCAGCTGGCCTTCTGGCCTATATGCAGATGCATTAGAAACTGCCCTTCGGAAGGCCCACAAGCATTTCCTATGCTGGAAGAAGGAGAACAAATTTGATGCTTCGCAACCAAGATTCACCCCAAGCCGTCTGAGTAGAACCACCCGGGTGCATTATCCCTCCTTGTCAAGCAAGGGCCATCCGAGTAAGGTGATTGCATTCTGGATCACACAGTGCTGCTTGGAACATGCAGATCGTGAAGGCGCTACGCGCTTGGACAAGATGGTAGCAACATGCATGCATGCTTACGCATCTGCATTGCAAACTATGAAGGTGTCAGATCTGGTGATGACTGAAGACCAAGCCATCAAATACTACAAGAGTGTGATGATTCATTTGCAAACATTTGCTGCCTTGCACAAGCTCAGCCGTGATGCCAGGGGAAAGGAGGTCAACCGCACCTCTTGGAAACTTCTTTGCAAGCATCACCATTTTTACCATCATGCCAAAATTACATTGGTTGAACGCATCAATCCTGCTGTGACGCAGTTACTTTGTGCCGAAGATTGGGTGGGTCGCTTGGGTCGCATTGCGCGAGCTACTCACAAAGCTAATCTTTCTTTGAGGACGCTGGAACGTTACCTAGCTTTGTTGCACCTTGAGCTCTCTAGATTGTGACCACCTGGCCCTTTGGATGCTGGGTCTCCGGACATTGACGCGTCCACCAGCCACTGGTGGGGAACCAAAAAAGGCAGCTGCTTTGACCGGTTGTTCCCAAATCTGGATTATCCCCATCAAGTCAATGATGCCTCTATCAAGATTTATTGGTTGATGTTAGATATGTGGTATAATCCCATTAAAAACCCTCAATACCAGGGACCTATACTTTTGGGGTACCTCATAGTCCCTAGCCATTTCTTCGATGAGGGCTCACCACCTCACGAGGGACCAGGTGCCAACATGAGCCTTTGGGATATAATGATGATCAATCTTGTACCATCTTGTACCCGTGTAATATCAAATTACATCTTGACACTTATTTTTGCTGTTATATAATGTTATATATCCTGAGGGGGGCCATGGTTTGTATGACTTGTAGCGAAGACTTCGGGATTGGAAAACAAAAACAAGAATAGTTACTACAGTAATATGTACTAATACTAGTCAATTTAGTCAATCTTGTACCTGTGTGGATCTGACTACATCTTGACATGTATTCGGGTGTTATTCTGTAACTTAAATCAAGCCCATCACTCACGACTCACTGTCAGGCTGGGACATCTCGGACCTGAAATTCCAGGTCTCCTGCCTCCGCCTGGGAAGTTCTAGCAAAACAGCAGCCCATCGTGACAACCTCAACGCCATCGAAAGGAAGACAAGGCCGATCCAGGCTGCCCTGCACCAGAAAAGAGCCAGTTTCAGGCCCCGGC
>Ga0126342_10007537_pt1 | contig 19453 bp, 20 predicted proteins | sample Cyp1metagenome_FD_92528 | JGI IMG/M metagenome (GOLD analysis project Ga0126342, IMG submission 92528) | Coral microbial communities from Lord Howe Island, Old Settlement Bay, Australia - Cyphastrea 1 metagenome | ecosystem: Host-associated > Invertebrates > Cnidaria > Coral ... | reverse complement strand
CTATATAATACTATATAATACTATATAATACTATATAATACTATATAATACTATATAATACTATATAATACTATATATATAATACTATATAATACTATATAATAGTATATATATATACATTATATATTATGTGTATGTTATATATATAGTATCTCCTATGGTGTACCATTATTTATTTATATATCATTATGTTCCATTAATTATGAATCAATTTTATGTAATTATAATTAATGATACTTATATCAATATCCTATTGTATCTCAAGGAGATGTCATGATATGTCAATGATATGTCAATGATATTCCCATGTTTTCTTGGGTCATAGCCATAAACGTTCGCTTCTTGAAGCGTTCGCTGGGGCACAGGAGCCTCTGGATGATGAGTTGTTAGCACAGCTGCGGGTGGCAGCCAAGGTCACTGGCGGACGTGGCGGACGTGGGGAGTTGATTACTGTTCATTCCTCCATGATTTGGGGAATATAAACATACAGTATATATATAAACAACTACCCAACATTGGCTGACTAACGGTTATGATTTGGGTTTACTACACTAATTACTGTAGTGGGGAAACACCCAGGTCCTTTGGTCCAGCCAAGAACAATGGGTATCATGAGTGTATAAACAATGGTCCGGGTGGTTTGAATCATGCTTTGAGACATTCCATCATGCAAATGGGATGATTCCAACCGGCAGATTATTTGGGTTGTGGTGGATTGAAATCGCCAACAACAACGTGGATCTTAGTGTCTAAAGTTGAAGCACGTTTCATCCATTCAATGATTCCAGCATTTCCACAGTTTCTGAATGCTCACTCCATACTCTCTTGCAGTTTGGGATTCAGAGTCAGATCTATGTTCATGATCCCTTCGCCAAGGATTTCAGAAAGTCAACCTTTCACCATGGTTGCTGATCAAGACTGACCAGTACAATACTGACAATACTTTCATCTTTACTACGACCTACTACGACCTACTACGACCAAGCTTGAAACTCTTGAGACCCCAAATTTCGACAGGATTTGAAAGAATGGCTGCCGGTACTCCACGATTTGCTGGCAGAACAGTCTCTTGACCGTCTTGGGCTGCTTGGGATCCTTGGGTTCTTTTGGGCTGTGAGGATCGACTGAGGATCGACTGAGGATCGGATAGTGAATTTCATATCGCCAGTATGGTGTGGAAGACATGGCATCCACAAGCCAGGAATCTGATGAATCTCTGTGGATCAATCCATGTCAATCCCACGGTCCCAAGGGACAGCCCTTCTCCGCTGTACCCAGGCTGGTGGTGGACAGATTTCCCGCAGGCGCTGGGACTGTCGTCAGCCAGGGTTCAATGATTGGTTTCTGGTCTCGAGAAAACTGGGGTTCAAACCTCCTATTGATCGATCCATCCCTCAATCTTGACCTCATCCATAGGTTTTATCCACTTCTTTGATCATCTTTGACCATCTTTGATCGAATGTCCGCCACCTCCAGGTAGTTCGCTGAAGGATTTTCTGGGCTTCGCAGCAGGCCAACAAAAATGGCTTTTTGGGATTTGTTGGGAGAAGAAAAGTGGAGGATTTCTCCATTTCAGCAGCAAGAGATACCAAAAAAAAGGCGGATTTCAATGGATTTCATCAGACATTGATGGGGTTATTGCTCCTAACCCATTCTCTTGGAGGGTTGGGACCCATTGGCTCTGACAACCTAGCCCCAAACCATACACAACTGGCTTCTTCCATGAGACTGGATGCATCTGAGGGTCTGAAAATAGGGCACCCCGAGATCGGCTTGAAAACCACATGAGCTCAGAGTGACCTCACAGTAGATGGCTGGAAAACTACCCTTTGCGACGGGGTAGTGGGCTGATTCCTTGCTGCCAAACAACTATAATTAGAACTGGATGGCAGAAATGAACCATATGTAGTCAGTAATGAGACCATCCATTCTATCTCATCCATGATATCTCACCCATGTTATCTCTCTATATTACTGACTTGGAGGATCATCCCACTTAGTAAGTGAGTAGCAACTGGGTTCGTTCACCAATTTCTAAGTGAGATAATCCACGCATCGGGAACTTGCTCACCAGGGTTCTTAAGCACAAACACGATCCGTGGGATGACCCTCGTATCTACGGATAGCTACTGGATAATCCATTGATCATAAGCCCATAAGCCATCCATGGATGGCAGGTGAAGATCCACCGGAGAACTTCCCTGACGAACTTGAGCTGCGACACGCCTTGAATGTGCACCGGACTCTGGCAGAGCTGGAAGTGTGACGAACGTAGATGGGTTGGATGGGTTGGACATGGGCCCTGGTAGGGTTTCTTGGATTCTGTTGGATCAAGAACTGGAGAGTCTCGTTTTGTTTTGAAGTTTTTTTTGGATGGCTTTAGGTGAAGAGTTCAGATTTGAGTTTCAAAGATCCATGCCTATGCGGGCATCCAAGTTTGAGTGCACATATTCAAAGTTTGATCGTCACGTGCTGTTCCTTTAAGCATCACTGAGAAGGGGAGATAGCTCCATTACTCTGAGCATTTTGCAGTTGAGTTCAAGCTACGAAGTTGCGGGGCCCCAAGACATTCCCAAGCCATGCTTCATTGGAAAAGGATCCACTTCATGAAGTTGATGTTTTTCCGGTTTAGACAGCGCCTGACAAGCGATAGTCATGGATTTGCCTCACAGGCCAGTTTCAGAGTACTTTCGCATCATTTCCAAGACAGCCGTGGGTTTGTTTGCTTTCAATCCGCAAATCCCGGCAGTTTAGAAACGCAATCTGTTGACATGGCGACAGCTCAATGCTTTAGCTGAAACGCCTAAATCGTTTGAAGTCTACGACTGCGCGACCGCGCGACCCGCCTCGTGCAGAAGGCAGTCAAATGTGGTGCATCTCAGCGACCCGTGGAGCTGCTTAAGTACCAGTGGACCAGGGGCTAGAAGTCGGAACTTTCCTAGCGAATATCCCATGTGTTTTTTCTGGGGGGATCTCCTGTTCCCACAGTTTGTGGGTGACTATCCCCTGTTTTTGTTGCTGGATATCCACCTATATATGTTTTTTGTTTCTGCATTTCCCCATTTTGCCCAAAGACTTCTCAAGCGCCATCGTCAGCCTGATGAGTTGGTGGGTGGCCTTCCAACAACCAGTAAATGGAGGACGATTTAGTTTAGGCTGGCGACGACCGCGGATCCCCATGACTTGAGAAGAACCATATCTAGCCACCAGAATTGATGTCCTAGTTGAGGATAATATTAGATAAAGCTTTGTGAGATTTTGTGAGGATTTGTGTCTCCATGTCTTGTTAGCAAAACCCTCAAACCCCAAAAGGAGGATGATCCATATGGCGATTTCCCCCAATCGTGGCCCCTAAAATCATCCAACCTATCATCAATTCACAACATTTCTTTTGGGGGCAATTACCTTCACTCTTGGGAAAAGCCCATAGCGCGTGTATATATATATATAACTGAGGATATTCCATCATACATTCCAACCTCAAAAACCCAAGAACCACCATATGAGCTCATATGGCCTCTTTCTTGCTACCCTCCTATAAACTAACATAGATGCGGAAAATCCACCATAAAAGTAACGAGTTTTCCCATGGACTTTCCACATCAAGATATGTTATCATCCATTTTATCAGTTATATTCCCCAATATTCCCCATGATATTTCCCATGATTGATGCTGAATATCCCAGTAATACCATTAATATCCCATTGACATCCCTGGTACCCTCTGGTAAACTAACATAACTATAGAAAATCACCATTTTCAATGGGAAAATCCACTATAAATGGTCATTTTCAATAGCTATGTTAAATTACCAGGGGATAATGGAGGTTACCACTTGTACGTCCGAACGCCGTCTCAGCTGTCGACTCAGAAGCCTCAGATCCCACCGTCCCACCTGCGACCAAAAAAGCGTCGCGAACGTCGCGAACGCCATGGCTACCAGGACGCGAACGCTTAAGAGTCATGCTGTGGATGTTCCGGGTGATCATTGCTCAAAGAATGGTGGTTAAATGGTTAAACATGGTTGAACTATTGTTAAACTACTCATGTTAATGGGGATTACGCCAAGCAATTTATGGGGATATAATGGGATATATCTGGCTAGATTGGATGTAAAATGGGTATAAAATGGATAGATCATGATGAATCTGGAAGGCTTTTTGTGGTGAACCAAGCAATAATAACTTTCAATATTCTGGATGGTAGAAAGACACTATAATTTCTTGTCACCGGGGATGGTTTATGGTGTTGGCCGACCGTATGGTAAATGATTTCTTTTTAATATACTGCAATGATGCATACAAAGACATATGGGCATTATCCCAGAATCATCCCAGAATCAGCTTCTTTCAGATTGAAGTATGACAATTCTGAAGTATTGATTCTATCTCCTCATCAAACTGCTTATTTCACTTGCAGGAATTTGCTTGATACAGCCAGATGCATGTTATATCATAATCCATGAAACTGGAAATACATGAAAGACTATGTTTCATTACTCTACGTACTTTTATTATTGCTATTGCCAGATTTTTTTTACCATGCTTGAAGAAACAATCCCATGATTTTCCCAGAAAAAAAACGCACCGTGAACTTCGTCAGGACTGGTCTTACACTGAGCCAGGCAGGGCTGGGAAGGGATACATCGATTGTGGGTTGTTGTTTTTTTACTGCTGAATGTTGTGACTATTGGGAACGTACTATTGCATACAGGTGGTTAGCCATCACTTATCCAAGGGTTGCTTGTTCTTCATCATGTTTGTTGCTTGTTATTGCTTATCATCCTCCATTGATGCGGGCTCACGCCTGGATACAGTCATCTTGCGGAAATCATTTAACCGCTGTGTTTTGCAGCCCAACTTGAGACCATGGTGTCCCACAAGACCCCTGACCAGATATAAACAGGGTGATAAGTGATAACTGCCCAGAAGTGGGCCCTATGTATCACCGGTCCATTTGGGGCACACCATTGGAAGTGGGAATTCAAAACGATGGACCGTTCATACCATTGCCCAACCACACCTGGCCAGGAGGCATTCCTGGTTTTGCCCCAGGCCATGTTGGGAGTTGTCAGTTCCAACCTGGGCATCAGCAGACCACCAAGACTGGTCCCAACCGAGTCTGCACCCAGCAACTCCGACTCCGGCAACCTCGCGCTAACATGTGTATATAGTCTCATGTAGTTGCCGTAATTCAGGTAGTTGTACCCATTCCTCACCACTTTTGTTACTTAAACCCCCATTGTCCCATTGTCGATGTGAATACGTTTCACAGATCGAAAGCCATTCCAGAGCGGAAGTAATTTATTCCACAAAGGCTTTCTATATGGAACCCAACATATAATAAATCATACTGACACTTACCCAATTACTTGCCATTTAGATTCCTCATATGTATCATAAACCGTACGCTTTGATATCCGCTCACGGTGCCATCCGATCATCCGCAGCCCCTAGTTTTTCGGTGAGCAAGGGGTTGGAACCTGAAGAAAATACAGGAAACCACTTTTTTTGCAAATGTTTTCTTTAACCAATTTGGTTTGAAATGCTCAATCTGTACATTTTGGGTTTTCAATTACTGTCAAACTTAAAGATACCAATGTTATTTGCAAGTGACTTCCTTTTTCCCTTTCTATCCTTCAGACATTTTCATCTTTGTCAGGAGCCTTGTTGACAGAAGCTCTGCACCAGAAGAGATTGAAAACTGCATCAGATATTTCCGCGGCAAAAGCTTTGGACCAAAGAGCGGAGAGCAGAACAAGACGTTCGCGATCCTTGCTCTTGTGTACAAAAAAGGCTCTGTCATTGAGTTGTCAATATGTGGGGAGAAGTTACATAGAAATATGGTCGAATAGTGCTAAGGAAAGTAGTCATGAGGTTGCCTACTCTGCCACCTATACTTGCTTCTTATATCGACATCAACTTGACATCAACGTCCGAAGGAAAGCTTGAGATTGTACTTTCCCCAAGATATCCAGCCAAACTGAGACGTCGGAACAAGAACCTGAAACAGGAACCCATCCAAACAACAGCCGCAGCATCCCTTGTGGTTGACTCGCCATGAAGATCACATCAGCGCTCACATTGTGCCTGGGCTTCGCGCTTGTGTTCCTCCTAGGCTCTCCCCGGCAGTGGCCACCACGGCCGGGCCGGTGGCAGTTTGAAGAGTTGGCCTGGCAAAGATTGAGCCTGGAGGGCCTAAAGGGCCCGGAGTTTGAGGATGATGTTTCAAGGTGGGGATGAGTCCAAAACATGGTCAGAAGCCTCTGTTTTTTTTTTTCCCCTCGGGAAGATAAACATCCCATCCATCACTGGTCCATAACCTTTTTGCAGCTGCAGTTCCACTCAGTGGGTACTCGGAAAACCTTGGTTGGGCAATTAGGTCAATAGTTTGACTTGTTGCCATGGGCATATATATATACTACGTGATTCAAAATTACTTTTCTTGAGGAGGTATCAAAGCTCATGAAAGATAAGTTACGGGTGTTTGAACATGATCGCATATGATCGCATTCTCAAATGGTTCTGCACCCTGGTTTGGCAATGAAATCACCATGGTTCTGCACCAGTACAGCAGCAAGGATCCAACAACTTTTACCCATTCTTTGTATGAATAATTTCTGATGATATACCTATCAAAAATGGTGATTTTATGTGATTTTCCATCTGTGTAGGTTTCTTGCAGCCAACGATTCGGACGCGGACACGCTCCGCATGGCCGACGTCTTGGTGGTCTTAGATTTCACGGTCTCGGCTTGGCAGCGACAGCAACAGGCGGAGACTAAGCAACGGAAACTCAATGGCTTCTTTTTTTGGCAGAAAGTAGGGGAAACATTGTGATCCTACCTTTTCTCTTGGGGATAATGTGGGATGATATTCTGCGTCAATGGGACGCTGAGAGGCTCAATCTGCCTTATTTCAGCTTTGAACAGGCAATTAGCATTGTATCAACCATTGAATGTAGAATCCACAATAATTAATTAATCTGCTTGGATGATCTTGGATGTAAATCCACAATTTGGCACTTCAACCCCGTGCAATGTAAAGAATGGCAGCGTGATTCCAATTTTTTCCAAATTTGAACAATGGCAAAGAGTGATGGGATTGAAGCCAGCATTGATTCATGGAAAATTATCTAATCATCAAGATATATTCTTAAATCCATGTACACACAGTATGATATATTAAAATATATATATACACACGTAATATACATATACATATATTTGTATTATACATATTATGTGTCACAGTGGCATTACAAGGCTGACGCTGCGTCCTTCACAGAAAACCTGGGTCCCCACCGAGGAGTTTGCTGCAGCCCTGGTGGGTAATGCCTCGGCGACGAATTCCACCTGGCGCCTGAACTTTGGCTTCGTGCTCCTTAAAGGGAACGTGAGCTATGAGTTGCTGAGCCACGAAGATGGCCCCCTTGGAAGCCCCATGATCCATATCCATGTCTAGCCATATCTATCCATATGGTGCCTGAAGTCACAGGGGATCCCCAGTCGTCACCATGGCTTTCAATATGCTTCAATAATAAGTCATGGTCATCTATGACGACTGGATGATGCAAGGGGTACCCCCATGACAAAACGGAAACCTCCATATCTATCTTCATTCTGGCTGCCGGGCTAGTTCACCGAATCATCAAGCGGCTACGGATTTGAATATGGATGGATTGGTAATTGGCAGTTTAAAGCTTTCCCAGCTGATCAGTTGATCATACCGAAATTCATAAACCATCATAAACCTACCGGTTGGGGTCTTTGAAAGGATCAGTTTTGTGGCGTATGATTTTCCATATCATGCTCCTTCAGATTTTTCCCATTCGAGCAGGTCCAACATATACGAAACCGAAACCTCCATCAGACAGTAATTTGTGAATGATCCAGTATAATTGGATATTCACAGCTAATCACACAAGATTATTCAGGCAATCATGTTTTCTAGAGTTTTTTGATATCACTTGATCTAGTTGCCCACAAAGGACGGGTTCCAAATAGTCAATTCAGCCGGGTTTATATAGAAATCTCCAGCAACGATACCATGTTCATCACGTTTGATCATCCATCCACCAGTTTTGGATCCAGATCAGACCATCTGGTAGCAATGGGAAAGCGATCTATGTTTGTTGATTCCAACAAGCCCTTCAATCATTGGCCGTATAATATATGGGGGTTTCCTAAATTATGACTACCCCACAGTCATCATCAATCATCCATTTGTTCACATGTTCTTTTCATAGGAGTTTCCAGCAAACAAACCATCCAGCTATTGGGGTGTTCCCATGACTATGGAAACCCCCATGTCCATCATCGTCCCTGCTCAGCCATCAAGATCACCAAGGTTGCCGCTGACGGATGACTATTCGATGCTACAGCAACAGCTGCTCCTGGCCTGTGGCTTTTAACAGGTTTTAACATGTTTTTACCATTTCAATCAACTGAGCCCATCGATTTTTTGGCCCATGAAATATATGTGTTTACAGTCACAGTCAGAGATACCGAAGCGTGTTTCTTCGGGTTGCTGAAAACGACTGAAAATCCCACTGTCGTCTCTATGATTCCCAAGATTTTTTGAGAGTCCCTCAATACATCGACAGCACCTGGTTTTTGCTACTGCGCCCAAGAATGAACCTGAGATCATAGGAACTCATAGGAACTCATTGGACAATATTGGACATACTAGACCATAGAATATCTCAGCCATGCCTGTTGCTATTAGGTTTCTTAGATATATAAGAATGCGGAGCCCTTCCTCACTGCTTTGGTTGCTTTTGTCCCACCAATTATATCCAATTATTGGATGTTTCAGCTGTTTTCCAGCTTGGGAAACTATGATCATAGTATCAATGATCTTACTCCGCCATGCCTCAGCCGTTTCACAACTCCCAGTTCCGAAGCTGAGATTAGTTGTATCCTCACTTGGTTGTTGGTTAATTACTAAACAGATTTGGCCAGTCTGTACCTCGGATTTGTTGTGAAAAACCATTTTAAACCACGGGATTCGCGGCCACTTCCCAACATGTCCCAAACGGATCCCACCGGCCCCATGTGATTTTCAACCTTCCGTCGGCACCTCGCTGGCGGTACCCCAATAGCTAGATGGTTTATAATGGAACATCCTATTGAAATAGATCATTCTGGGGTACCCCCATGGATTGGAAACCTCCAATTCTTCAAGACTATTGTAATTCACCACAATTTACGCAGATTCATTGGTCACAATTCCATTCCAAAAGCTGTCTCCCGAATAAACTATCCACATTTATCAGATAACCCCATATTATGAATTGAGCATCTTATCCCAGCCACAATGGTTTCTTGATGTTTTTTTCACCGCCAAAGGTTGGATCCCAGCTTCACCACCGTCCCCGACCTGCCGCCTGCGCCGGTGCCACTGCGCTTCGCACGACGCACCGCGGAGGCGCTGCGGCTCTGCAGCGAGGAGATCGACCGGCGCGGCCTTTTTCCGCCCGTGAGCACGGCGCTGCTGGTGCTGACGGCTGGGGCGTCGGATGATGCGGAGAATGTGCCAGGACTGGGGAGGGGAGGGATGGAAAACATGGGGAAATCATACTCAAACAACGAGAAATGATGTTATATTAAGTATAGAGTATTGCTGAGATAAAGGATGTTTCGGGTGCAGTTTTTGGTGCTTGTTTGATTGGTTGTGGACATTTGGTTGTGTTTTTGTTGGAGGTCGGAAGTGAAAACGCATGCAGATGATGTTTTGGTTTGCAGTTGGACAATGATCGGAGCAGACTTCTCTGCAGTATGCAATATATCTAGGGCCATCTAGGGCCTAGGATGAATGCCTTGCAAAAGATACCATCATTGATGGGATTCAGTGTCGCTATTGTTTCATGGCTTAGATCCAAACTCAGAGGAAATCACCTTTCATGAAATACCTATAGAAATCACCCCAACAACAGCACCGACCCCAGTTATTTCCGTGTCATCGTCATCACCTTGTCACTTGGAGGATCATCCCACGAATCGTAACTGGTTATTCCATCTTTACAACCCAATTAGATTAACGGGATAGCCACACTGCACAACTATTACATTCAAACCAGTTCAATTAGTGAGATCCCCCCTTTCTCTATTACATGCTGATTTTATGAAATGTTATTCATCCATAGTAACCCATCTTCAGTGCAAACATAAAAAAAAACATATTTTGCTTCTGCGATCCGAAAAAACGCAGGAACCATTGAACGCGCCGCCGAGTTGAAAGTGGCCCAGAAGGCAGTGATCTATGCCATGGCCCTGGACGAGCCCGGAAGCCGCACGCCCTCGCGCACCTTGGAGCTGGAATGGATGGCCACCGACTCATCCAAGGACCATTTGGAGGGTTTTTGGAGGCTACTATAAGTGTGCCAAGAATCATAAACAGGTGTTATTATATACATAATACATCACAATACTATATATATATAATTATATAATGATATGTATATATATATACATACGCATTCAATATGTATATATATAATGGAATATATAGACTGATCTTATAGATGATAGCTTAGTCTATGCCCTCATAACATGGTATTTTGCAAATAATCAGGATATAAGTCATATTTGGGCTATTGATTGAAAAAGCACTTGCTAACACGGATGCTAACCAAAAACCGCCCCTAAAATCTAAATTGGACCCCCCCTCGCAAAGACACTATTAGTAGGAAAATCCTGGCTTTGTTTGGAAGACGATTCTATGAGCTTGGAAATGACCATATTTAAATTCCTTTTTGATGTCAGGGGTATAACTGGTGAAAGGTATGGTTGTAATGATTGATAGTCTTGACTTAGCAATAGATACGATTTGATGATGTTTAGCCATACATGGAGAGAAAATCATACTCAGCTATAGATTCAATCTTTGCAGGTGATCTGAACGTGAGCTGGGGGACTATCCCAATTGTTGTTGCTTATATTCCCATCATGCCACCTATGGGGCAACTTCATGGTTCCCGACTCATAATTGTCCGTGTGGTTTGTGAGCATCATGTCAACATAAACATCGTTTTCACCACGGTAAAACTTGACTCTTCAACTTGTTGGCTGAAAAAACAGCATTTTGTAGAATTGGAAAACTGCTTTTTTTGTGACATCATTTCTTCAACTTGGCTTTGCTGAAGCAATTTCTTTTTTTTCCTCGTCTCAGAAGCATTTGCACGCCTTCACTGTTGTCATTATTGTTGTTGTTGGTCTTCTTATTGCTGGTATTGGCTTGGTATATCTTGGTATCATGGTTCTTAATCCCAAATTGAATTTATTGGTTACAACAAAACCATCCGGATTCCCAAAACATCCACCAAAAGCTCCCAGTGCTTCGCCTTAAGAACTCCCCAAAGCACAACTTGGGGGTGCAGTTCCACTAACCTCAACTGCAAGTAGGTGATATATCTCATGAAATCCCGTGAAATCACCATTTTGTTGGTTATATCGATACCCAAAATGGAATCATATAGGTGATATAATGTTTTATTTCATTCATATATATATATATATACACATGCATGTATATACATATATATATATATATATAATATCCCATAACTCCCGAAAGCAACAGGAGTTCAACCTGGTTCTACCCCCGGCCCCCACGACCACTGGCACCGTGACCACCGCGACCCGCACCTCTGCGACCTCTACGGCTACGTCCTCCACGAGGACGACGTCCACAGCGACGTCGAAGACGGTGACAGGGACGACGTCCACGACACAAACGAGACTAAGATGGGATGAAATGGTCATAGTTTGGCATGATTATTGATGACTTTTGATGATTTTAGATGTTTTTCCAAATGATTTTTCATTCTTGGTTTTTGGAAATACAATATTTTTCAACAATTTCATGTTTTTCCAACCTTGGTTGGAGACAGGTCCACAGTGCATTTAGATGTTTATTTGTAGTTGTCTTACATTTGGTTTTGTTTCGTGGCTTTCCATGTTAAGCACTGCCAAGGAGCACAACAATGACAAGTACATCAATGACAAGTACATCATCAACTGCAACCACGTCAACTGCAACAACATCAACCAAGACTTCTTCAACCCAGACCACGATCACGGCAACGACTACATCGTCGACATCCTCATCGGCGACAAAAACAACATCGACATCGTCAACGATAACAGCGACGACGACATCGTCGACATCGTCTTCTGCGACAAAAACAACTTCAACATCTTCAACCATTACGGCAACAACAACATCGTCAACATCTTCATCAGCAACAAGAACAACTTCAACATCATCAACTGCAACTGTAACGACCTCAACATCGTCCACCGCAACCGCAACGTCAACATCGTCGACATCCTCATCGGCAACAGTAACAACATCAACAGCAACAACATCAACGGCAACTACCTCAACAGCGACCTCTGCAACAACTACATCAACAGAAACTACATCCACAACAACCTCATCAACAACGAATGAAACTGAAAATGTAACCTTTACAACCACAACAGCAGCAACAACATATCAAGCAAGCAACGAGAGCAATGAGACGGCAACAATAACTTCTACAACTGTCACAACAACATTTCTAACAGCGACGACGACTGATGACAGCAGGCGATTGTTTGGAGACAGCAACGCTATCGACAGAGAACTGGGTTCGATGATAGATGACAGCAGGCGATTGTTTGGAAGCAATCCTGTCGACATCAGAGATTTGGGTTCATTGTTGGGACGCTTGGATATGGCAAAGGCAGAATTGATTGTACTGTTTGGCTGTTTGCAAGTGACATCAACTGACCAATCAGGCTTAAAATTGTAAGAGCATCTCTGAAAAGCCGCTCAAACTTACAAGTCACAGAGAAGATCTTCCATCGTTTGAAACATTGGCCGTTTGTGATCTATCATTGATTGAAAATGGATTGAAAATGGTTGGTATATATTTTGGTCACATCTTTGGTCCCTTTGTCCCTTCAACACCCATTTTTGACCAGGTTGTTTGACTTGGTCTTCGAAGTTGGGTGAGCTGAAATCCAGCAATATCAAACATGTTTCATGCTTCAATCATATCAAATGTCAAATCCCCCGTTTCGATCTACGTTTCGTTTTTTGTTGTTTTTGCTTGTTTTCTTCCCATATTTTCCTGGGACCATGGTGACCATGGGCCCCTCTAAAGCATGGCCCATGCCTTCGAGGTGTCGAACTGCTCCAGTTCTTCGCTGAGCTTTTCGTTTCCCTGGAGACCACCAGCAGCACTCCATCTGTGCAGGTCCCGAGCGCCGGGGGCCTAGCGGCTGGGAAACTGGGCTGTTGAAGTTGTTCTTTTGGGGTGCCATGATGTGCCATGACATGTTTTTGACATTGCCAAGACATGTTTTCAATGCGAGGTTTAGCCAGGTATCGACATGTTTTCTTTTTTTGGGGGGATCCAGGATTGGCCATGCTCGTGTCAACTCTTGCCCATGCATATGATAAAGGCCTTGACATTGTGTTCACAAAAAAAACACAAGTCCCTCCACGTTTCACTACTATTTGCTGGGGGGCCACTCTACAAATTCCAAGCAACAGTTGGATCTTCATGTTCGTTGCTTCACACCCCCTTGATTCACTATTTAATTTTCATATTATGGCCTTTTCCGATCTTTTCTGCAAATGAGGGGATGCCTTCAAATGGCCAAAGAATCATATGGAACATCTATAGATCATCAACTTTGGGTCTTTTTCTCTTTTCCCCCTAAATTCTCAGCTCCCCCCACATATTTTCCATGATTTTCCGAGGATCGTGGTGGCCATCGTGCTCAGCACCTGCTGTTTCATCGCTGTGTTGATGGGCATCGCCTTCTTCGTTTGGCACTCCATGCGGAGCTCCGGTGCCGTCATGGACGAGTTCCACCCAGTCGAGGTGGTGCCGCCGATGCCGGCGCCGACACCGGCGCCAGCGCCGCAGCCGCCACAGCCACCAAGAGATGCCACGCAGAAAGCCTTGAAGGAGGCGACCGATGTGGATTTTGGTTGGCTTTTTTGGGGGAAATCCCTGAAGGTTGGATGTTGGGTAAAGCCTCATGATGAAAATATCAAATGGTAAATGATTCGAAGAAGAAAATTCGAAGATTTGGAAGTAGGATTTTGGGTTGGGTTTACAACAATGAGAGTGATGATTATAGGATCCAATTATCATGAGTTACACTGGACTGTTGGTCAAATTCTCCTGCCGGCATGACAGGCCATCGACATGCAAGACATCACCAGGCTTCGTAATTTGCTGTCCGAGATTTTATTGAAAGGCTGGCCAGAGAAGAAGTATACCGATCCTGGGATTTAGCTGGGACTGAGCCTCATTTTGGGATGAAATTATCTGTGAACCTATGTCGGGGTGTATCTCTTTGGGATGCTTTGGGTATACAACCCATTCAACAAAACACATGGGAAACCAATGTGGGTGCGTGTTACCCTCTGGTAAACTAATGTATAGTTATAGAACATGGCGCATTTATAGTTGATTTACCTATAGAGGATTTTCCATTTTACTAGTTGGTTTCGAGGAATCATTCCCAATCGGATCCAATCGGCAACTGGGACCACAGGATCTTCGTTCTCTCGTTGACTGGGACATAGTGGAACCATGCTGGGAAAATCCATCATCTGAGGATTTGGTGCTGAAAGCTCTAGAAGTTGTTGCAACTCTGAAGGAGTCCGCAGCAGAGGTTCTGGAACAGGTGGCCATTGGGGGAGTGGTTGGGAACCGGATTTTGGGCGAGGTCTTGAAGCTCATGACGCAGACAAACAGCGTGTGGAAGAGCCTATTTAGTTTGGGAGTCAGCTTAAGAAATTAATGATTTCAATGATTTCTGTTCATGTCCAACTTCGCGATGCGACATCTTTCTAGTCCAGCTGGGGCGTGGGATGACGTCAGTATCAGGGCATCTGGCTTCCTCTCTTGAGAAAAACCTCCCCGGAGATCTTGGTTTAGCATTGCATGTCAGCATTTGTTGAATCATTTTTTGGGCCATTCTGTTCGAAATTGCATTCTGTTGGAAATTACAGATTGGATGAACACACCCCCAAAAGAATCAAAGAAATGCAAGACATATTTTTTTGTTGTCAAATCCTAATATAATATTTCCCATATCCAAGCACATTGCCATTCAATATCCATTGGCAAACGCCAACTCTGGTTGAATTGGGATGTCCCTAAATATGTTCCCCAAAACATATGCATATTTACCCAGGCAACCAACCAAAACCACTGAGGGCAAAAAAATGGTCTCTTGCCATGGGATGACGCTTCTGCCCTGTTGTACTGTATGATCACCGTTGATCACCAAACATTTCCAAAAACAATCATGGTACATCATCCAAATTGATGCACTGATATTTTGCCACATCCCAAAGAAATCCATCCCCCCAAATCCTCATCCACTGAATTCCCTGTGGATTTCAGTGGATTTCACGGATTCCAGGCACTCTCTGAGGGATCCCTTCCCGGCTCAGCCTTGGCCGACGCCCGCTTCGCCGGCGTCGAGCGCGAGCTGCTGAGCCGGGCCGAAGGCCTGAGGCAGCGGAGCGGCGCCGGTGCCACGGCGGGGACGTTGGGATAAGCGCGGAAGCAAGGCTCCCTGGACCAGTTACATCCAAATCATCCAAATCATCCAAAGATGTTGATGGTGATAGTTACTGACAGTGAGTTCTCAAGAAACTTAAATAGTTTGTATATGTTTGTATGCAAATGCTATAATATGCTATACTCATATTATTACTATATATTACTATATTATTTATGTATGCTATATGTTTTGTCCATAAAACAAATGGTATCTAGCTGTAGTTGGTCAGGGAAGCGCACGAAATTGTGGCAAGGATCATCCATGCGGACCTGTAACCAAGATCTGCGTGGCGCAAAGAGCAGTGGCTGAGTGTTGAATACCTGTGATTGGAACCCCCAAATGGATGCACCATGGATATACATATCAGATTTACTGTGATAAGATAATATGTTGATAATATAAATATTATATAACCACCGTTTGAACATAAATACTAGAAATATCACATGTTAAGTAAATACGATATATAGAGTTACTGTGATGAGATAACAAACCATCGCCAAGTATACCAGAAATTGTTGGTACGAACCATCCACACTGGTGAAGGGTTTGGCCACACAGGCCATTCAAGCACCTTCTGCTCGTCAAGCAGGCACTGGCCGGTGTGTGTTTTGGTCTCGATGCTGAGTGCTTGGATGCGCACCCTACTTAATTACTTGGTATGCGACATCTTTGTTTATATAATCACATTGAAGAACTAAAGAACTATGGTGATAACATGTTGGTATAATCCGCTTATATAAATTCATTGAACAACTATGGTTAATAACATGTTAGTATGAATCACTTAATTTAGGTTGATTTTTAGCTGCTGTAGGTCCCAGCTCTTCATGACTTATCAGCCCATTGACCGGAACGATGTCCCATTTTTCAGGTTTTTCACCATGAGGTCAACTCAAGAACCATCCCGAATTCATGGACACCAATTGAGCATGGTTTTGAAACACAAACAGTAACATTTCGGACATTTCGGTGCAGGTTTTTATTGTCTAAAGTGGACTCACCAGGCCCACATGTGCCACCAGTCATGCCAAGGCTCCATTGATGATAGTTGGGTGATGGATGGTCATGGATTGAAATCAGCAACCATTCTCCAATAATTGGTTCTTGTTCAACTTAACTACCAACTTTGCTTCACTTCATCAGCAGCACCTTCCGTCTTGGGTCCATCTTGAGCTCTGCGACTTTGCTCGGCCATGGGTGGCTCAGCAGAGAGCGAGGAGAACGACAGTCTTCATGATGATTTGGATGACTTTCCTCTTCCTGAGGGTGTTGATGACTTAGAGGATCTTGACAACTCTGAGGCTGAAGCGGAGGCTCCTGACGACCCTGACGACCCTGACGACCCTGAAGATCCTGATGCGGATGAGGCCCATGAAGCTAGTGAAGGCTCCGCTCCCAAGAAGGACATTGAGATTCCAGAGCATCCAACACGCACAGGGGTCAAATGTGCCGAGTATTTCGCCCGAGGTTTGCCACGTGAGGGGCTTGAACCCATCTCGGTGATGCCAGGTCGTTCGCACGCGGTCGCGCGGGATATCGTGAAAATCGTGCAGGACTTCAAGGACGGATGTTACAAAGAAAAGACTTTCCCTTTGGTAAACTAACATAGCTATATATTATTGAAAATCCAAATTTCATCGATGATTTACCCATCAAAACACGTGATTTTCCATAGAAAACTGTTAGTTTACCAGAGGGTATGGCATTTTACACCCTCATGCCTCCATAAATGGTGGCTTATGCTTATATATCCCCATGACATATCCCGTTACCGGACCGGTGTCTCAGCCCCAGAGGAGCAGCTCAGAGGAGTCCAGCTGAAAGTGGGTACTTTTCCCAAATTCCGAGAGATGTACCGCAAGTGGGGCGCGTCTGTGCTGGTGGAGAAAGGCAATCGTGAAGAGCCACGAGATGTTTTCCAGTTTGTTTGCGGGATGTGCTGGCAGTACTTCATAGAACTTGAAGACATGGCTTCCAAAGTCGGAGTCGTGTTCCTAGTTTATTTGTTGTTCCACACTCAATATCACAGCCGCTATGCGATACCTGTCACAATTGACCTGCTACAGCAGCTCACAGTCTTGCGGGACCAGTGTGTTGCACAAGAGATCTTTCTGGAACTTCCGGCAGTTCTTCGAGAAATGGCGCAGAAAGACTTGTTTTCAGTGGGACTTCGTGCCACCTGTCGCAGCCTCTGGTTTGACCGGCACGGCCACTTGATCGAACGCCAGGTGAGTAAAGCCAAGAGCGCACAATCCACCTTGGTGACCATCCAAAGGCCACCTGATCTCACAAACTTGCAAAAAAAGGTGGCTGCATCTTGGGTTTGCCCAGTTACGGTGATTTTTTGTTTGGGGCTTAGGGATGGGGCGAATCCACGCCAAGGGGAACATCTGCCAAGACTGTGTCTTTTTCAGTGTTCGTGAAAAACGTGAAAAACCTGTCATCTCCAAGGAATATGAAGAGATGAATGAGAAGGCTGAGGTGATCCCAAAGTCGGATCCCAGCAGCAGTGACCAGGTGAACTTCATCGCGGCTGCCACCCAGCGATATGTGAACTCCGTGGACCCTGGAGAATTGCCAGAAGGCGGTGCTGTTCCCGTGATTGAGATAGATGAGAACGAGAATGCCAAGAAAAAGACACTGGCCAGGTATTTTTCAGGTTTTTGTTTCATGATTGTCTCATATGTTCTTAATTGTCCATCCATTCCATCCCAAATTTGAAGAATGATCTTCCTGCATAATTACGACATTTGTTGTTGGGCCAACGTATGGCTGGGAGGAACAGACGGATCAAATTTGCACGACGGCGGGTGGTCGAGGACCCCGAGGATAATGATGTCGACGAGACTCCGGCCTGCCAAATCATCATGGCGCAGCGGAAAGAGGTGGTAGCTGGCAAGCCGATGGCCGCTGGTCGAATAGAGGTGGAGATGTTATTTCTTTTTGGAACACACATTATATCCCTCTGAAACATAGGAATCCATCATTGGGAAACTTCTTCAAAATCTTCATCACTGAACTAGAATTAGAAGCACCATTAAAACTCAACTCCAATTGGAACTTTGTATCAACACCATTCAAAACCATTGACAAACTCCAGCCATTAAGACACTTATCAATACTTATCAGACTTATCACAACCATTAAAACTATCAAACAACTCATGCCATATTAAAACTCATTTAAACTCAACTCTTATTGTTTCATTATGATCTATTATGGTCTACATTATGATCCATTAAAACTCACCTCCTATTATTTTCCCAAGGCTTTCGCACCATTTCACCGTGCCAAGGACGTTTGGCGCCGGACCTATGCCACGCCGAATCCGCTGGTGCAGCGCCTGGGCCTTGAGGCGGCGGTGAACGGCGGCACGACGAAGCGCCTGCTGGCCACGGTGGAGCAGACCATTGCACAGGCGGAGACCATTGCACAGGCGGAGACCCTGGCTGACGCCGCTGGGTAGATCTTGATGGTCACGGCCTCGCACGCGCACGTGAGCCAAAAAACGCGTGCGCAGGTGAGGCCCAGACCGATCTGGATTATATCAGCATGGTAACGGTTCGATTCGGTTCGCTTCGGTTCATATTTCCTGTTCATATATATATATATAAGATTATGTATCATATAATAATATAATGTTATGTATCATATTATATATATTATATAGTTTTATACATTTTATATTACATAGAAATTATGTACTTTTATATATATTATATATTATATAAAATATATCATATAAACAATATATAATATATAATATAATATATATATATATTATATATATTATATTATATATATTATATACATCATGCACATTATATATAATATGTACATTGTATATGATATGATATAATATATACAT